>Ga0222684_1000377_pt1 | contig 11313 bp, 8 predicted proteins | sample AntAcemetage1075_FD_181150 | JGI IMG/M metagenome (GOLD analysis project Ga0222684, IMG submission 181150) | Saline water microbial communities from Ace Lake, Antarctica - #1075 | ecosystem: Environmental > Aquatic > Non-marine Saline and Alkaline > Saline | place: Antarctica: Ace Lake...
CTTGGCAGCCCGGGCTTTGATTCTACCTATGGTCACGGAAGAGTAAATTTAGCTGCAGCAGTAGGTGTTCCGGTAGCGAATGAATATGGAATAGTGGATGTTTTAGTTACTGACCTGGATGAAAATCCTCTTTCTGGCGCTTCAGTAATTCTCTGGCAGGGGGGAACAGTTATTTCTACTACCAATAGCAATGAAAACGGGTGTGCAATATTCAATTATATCCAGGTAGGAGAATACGGAATTAGCGTGTCATTACCCTGTTTTATTTCTTCTCAGGCGGCAGATAATACGGTAACCGTAGTGGCTAATAAAAAAATATCGAGAACGATTACTTTTCCATCAATTATTGAAATTAAACCGGCAATAACAGATATTGACGCTTTTACAGCTACTATAACCTTAACCACAGATTCTGAAACTACTTCAAATTTTATTAACTTAGACGTGTTTCAGGGTAAAATGATCCAATTGCAAGAAAAAGGTATATTAAAAACGAGCAATAAATTTAATCGCATAGCCGAAAGATTAACCAGAAATAGCACCACAACAAATTATCTATATCTAATCGAAGTAGCTTGGGATTCCTATCCTGACGTTACCAGTTATAGCGTTTTTAGAAGTGTTAATGGAGCAGATTATTTAAAAATATTTAGTGGACCCAATGACGATCAGTATTATAACGATTGGGATGTACCAGGTAATACTTACGATTATTATGTTGTTGCCCATGGTTGTGGTTGGAAGACTGAACCAAGTGAAATAGTGACTATCGATACTTTTTTACCCTCCTGTTCCCTAATTAGTCCGGCTAACAAATCCATCGTCACCGATTCCACTCCCATCTTTACCTGGAATCCGGTAGGAGCATTAAGCTTTCCATACGGTCCTATATACTATGGAGAAAGCGATCTTTGCGTATATGATAGTACTGACGAAAAGACAGTTTGGCTATCTGAATTTGATAATATGACCACTGCTGCAGCAACTTATAATGACGATGGGTTAGCATTTCCTTTGATTTCCGGTCATACTTATCGCTGGGAATCCTGGGGTTACGGTTATGATGAAAATCGGAATTTAATTGCCGTGTCCGGTAGTGAGTCTTGGGAATTTACTTACAAGCCATAAGAGCATAAGAGGTCTCAACATTTGACATAACTTACTCCTAAAGAAGATAGCATAAAATGTTATGTCAAATGTTGAGACCTGACCCCTTGAACCTGTTTTAAGAAAGGAGATCATTAATTATGAAGTACGGAAAACTGTTTTTTATAGTAGTCGCGCTTATTTTATCTTTTAATCTATTTGCTTTTAGTCAAACTGCTGGAGAGGTAAATATTGATAGCATAGGGAAAGAGCTGGTTTTGCAATTATGGGTAGATATGAAAGCAAATAACTGGCAGGGACTCCAAAAACAGATTGCCCCGGGATTTCAATCCATTCACCAGGACGGAGCCAGGGATAGTAAGGTTCAGATAGAATTGATTAAAGGATTAAATCTCAGCGAATATACCATTGACAACATGAAAGTAACCATGGAAGGCCCGGTGATCATCGTGACTTATCAGGTTACCGTAGAAGAAACGATTGCCGGTAACCGAATACAAAAAGTTGCGATGTGACTGAGTGCCTGGGAAAGCAAACACCAGAAAAAAGGAGGCTTTTATGAAAAAAATACTTTTTATATTTCTATTATTAATTAGTTTTATTTCTGTTTCAATAGCATCGCAGGTTAATTTCTCCGAAGAATCTTTGAAGATTAAGAATGATTCAAAATCTTCTATAGAATTTTCAGTATCTTTTGAGGATGCAAAAGAAATCATAAAGAAACATTATCCACAGCTTTTAAGCGATGAGAAAATAATGGATTTTATCATGGAAAGGGATATTCAAAGAATTCAAGTCAACGGGGGATTATTATTATTTTCGGATTTTGAACAAAACCTTTTCTATCGTGATCCCCAATTAGTGACTAGAACCCCTGAATGGTCGAAAAAAAAGAGTGGCTTGATAGTGGATTTATTAGAGGAATATGATCAGAAAAAAAATATTACCGATGGTTTTAAAAGCAGACTCACGCCTTACTTCAAGCCCAGGGAGTTCTTTGTGGAGTATTCCATCAATACCCCCAGAAATCTGCTTCCCGAAAAAGGGTTTTTAAAACTATGGATTCCTTTGCCTCTACATATTCCGGCACAGCAAAATATAGCTATTGTCGAAATAGAACCCCAAAAGGCCATAGTGGGAAACCCCATTACTTTTGGAGATATTGCTTGTGTGCTTCTGAACTTTGATCTGGCGGATCTTGAAGAAGATTTAAATGTAAATATCCAATATGCCTACACCCGTTTTCAGCAGGAATTTAAAATCGACCAGGACCGGATAGGACCCTATGATGAAAACTCATCGTTATATAAAGAATATACCAAATCATACAAAAATACTGTCTATGATGAAAGATTTAAAAAACTGGCGAAAAAAATCATCGAAGATGAGACCAATCCTTATTTACAGGCAAAGAAAATTTATGATTATATTATCAAAAATATAAACTATAGCCTTATGGCACATGCTTATTTGGAAGCCGAAGAAATTCCTGAAAGTGTTTTTGTATTCGAACATGGATTTGGCGATTGTGGCTCACAATCTATTTTTTTTACCGCTTTATGCCGTTCAATCGGGATACCCGCGAGAACTACCGGAGGGTTTCAACTGTTCATGAGTAATTTAGGTTCCCATTTTTGGGCGGAATTTTATCTCCCGAATTATGGCTGGATCCCGGTGGATACTTCTGTAGGTCAGGCAACGAATTATATCCCGGACCTCACCGAAAATCAAAGACAGGCCTTTAAAGAGTTCTTTTTCGCCAGACAAGACCCTTTAAGACTCACCGTTCAAAATGATATTGATTTATTCCCTGATGAAAAACCGGAAGATATTCAGGTCTTATCGATGGTTTTACAGAATCCTTATATCGATTGTGAATTCGGAAATGAATTATTTGAAATCTCCTCCGAAATATTGCAAAGAATAAAAACAAAGTTAAGAGTTATAAAATAAATAACAGTAAATATAATATAGGTAATTTATAAATGTATGGTAAAAAAGTTATAGTAAAATTCAAAGATGGAAAGATTCTAAAAGGCTGGACAGAAAATATTTCTCCAAACAAAGAAGCTTTTCATTTATTTAAAGATGAGACATTTAGGGAAAAGGGTAAAAAAGATATAGTTGAAATAAAACTATCTTCTCTTAAAGTAGTCTTTTTTGTAAAAAGTCATAAGGGAAATAAAAATTATAAAAAAGTGAGAACCTTTGAAGGGCAACCCAAAATAACCCCCAGTCAACGTAAAATAATTGTTACCTGTAACGATGATGAAAAAATTTATGGGACAACCCTGGGTTATAATCCAAATAAAAAAGGTTTTTTTATTTTTCCCATTAACCCCGAAGATAATAATGAGAGAATTTTTATAATCCAGGAATCGGTAAAAAGCGTTGAACTGCTAGAATTTAATAAAAATAATTAGAAAATTATTTTAAAGGCTACCTGTTTTTATGACATTAAACAGCGTCACAGCGTTCTGCGTCCAACATTTTAACCTCAAAAAAAGGACAGGAGGAGAATAATGAAAATCCAGAGAAAATTTCTCATAATTATGTTATCACTTTTAATATTGGTAGGTATATCCAGCACTTTAATTAGCAGAAATATATCCACCAACATTATTACAAAACAAATCACCAACAATCTAATTAATGCTGTCCACTCTAGAGCAATGCATATTGAAACATTATTAAGTGAATATGAAGAACTTACTAAAATGGTAGCGAGTGGCATTGGTTTTAAAAGGGCGGTAGACGAGAGTATAGACCTTGCCCAAAGAACAGAAATGGTGAATCAAAGGATTAAAACTATTATCCAAACACATGAAGAAATATCCCGGATTTGTGTCTTGGATAAGGAAGGCATTGTAATTATCTCCAGCGATGAAGATGCAGTCTTAGACAAAAGTGCTCTTGAAATCTTCTTAGAGGGAAAAGAAGGAAGTTTTATTGGTGATTTACACTTATCCTCACTTACCCGTAAATATGGTTTAAGTGTATCTACTCCCATTTTATTAGATAATCAGTTTGCGGGAATCTTGATTATAAATTTTAACGCCGATAAAAAATTATTTAAGATAACTACCGACCATACCGGCTTGGGAGAAACAGGGGAAGTCTATTTGGTAAACAAAGATGGTTATATGATTACGCCTTCCCGCTTTATCGATGAGGTTATTCTTAAGCAGAAGGTTGAACTGGGAGATATAAAAGAAACTATTGCTAATGAATCCTCTGCTACTCTATCTCAAGATGAAATAGCAGCAGCAGAGGATTATCGGGGATTAAAGGTCTTAAGGGTACATACTCATATCCCGGAGATGGGCTGGTGCTTGATAGCCGATATAGATTCCAAAGAAGCCTTTGTCCCGGTCTCCCAACTGACCAACACCCTCCTTTTAATATTTGCTATCATCCTTTTAATTAGTATATTTATCTCCGGTTATATCTCAAAAACTATCACCAGACCACTAAGAAGATTACAAGAAGGCACTGAAGAGATAACCAAAGGAAATTTAGATTATAAAGTTGGCACTCTCTCATCTGATGAAGTAGGGGAATTATCCCGCGCTTTTGACAATATGACTGCTAATCTAAAAAAAACAAAAGGAGAGCTGGAAAATTACAGCAGAGATTTAGAGGTAAAAGTAAAAGTCAGGACCAGAGAACTTTTAGATATTAACCAAAGTTTAGAAAAGGAAATGATTGAACGTAAACTTGCCGAAAAAGAAGCCGAATTAGCCAATCAAGCCAAAAGTGCATTTCTCGCCAGCATGAGTCATGAAATTAGAACTCCAATGAATGCCATTATCGGCATGGGAGAGCTGATGAAAGATACTACTCTCAATGATGAGCAAAAAGAGTATATGGATATGCTTAGAATTTCTGCTGATAATTTATTGGATGTAATAAATGATGTTTTAGATATTTCGAAAATTGAATCAGGACACATAGAAATAGAGAAGATAGAATTTAACTTATGGGAATTAATAGAATCAATTGGAGTTACTTTGGGGATTAAAGCATCCCAAAAGAAGCTTGAACTTCTATGTTATACCAACCCTGGTGTGCCGCAATATATAATTGGTGATCCAACCAGGTTGCGACAGATACTTATTAATTTAGCCGGTAATTCTTTAAAATTTACAGAAAAGGGAGAAATTGCCATAAATGCGAAAATATTAAAGATAGAAGATGATAAAGTATCTCTCCATTTCACGGTAAAAGATACGGGTATTGGTATTCCTAAAGAAAAACAAGCAAAGATTTTTGAAAATTTTTCTCAGGTTGACTCTTCTACTACCAGAAAATATGGTGGAACCGGTCTTGGTCTGAGTATTTGTAAGCAATTAGCGGAATTGATGGGAGGAAAAATTTGGGTGGAAAGTGAAATAAATAAGGGAAGCACTTTTCATTTTACTCTTCCTTTTGTGGTAATTGAGAAACCAGAGGGAAGTGAAGAAAAAGTAGAACTTATGGAAATTAAAAATTTAAGAGTTCTAATTGTTGATGATAATTATACCAATCGTTTGATTCTTCGTGAGATTATTTACCACTGGGGAGCCTTACCAAAAGAAGCAGAGGATGGATTTTCTGCATTAAAGGAATTGCAATTTGCCATTGATAGAAAAAAACCTTATCAATTAATTCTCTCAGATAAAAATATGCCTGAGATGGACGGATTTGAATTAATCAAAAGAATAAGGGAAATCCCGGAATATAAGAAAGTGCCTGTTATAATTTTAAGTTCAAGCAGAGAAGAAGTAGACCTTAAAAAAATTAAAGAATTAAACATTTCAGGTTTTATCCTAAAGCCAATCAGAAGATCCTCTCTTTATAATGCTATTTTAAAAGCAATATTAAAAGAAACTAGTAATAGAGTAGTTCAAAAATACGATATTGGCCCTGCCATTAAGGATAAACTATTTAATATACTTTTAGCTGAAGATAATTTAATAAATCAAAAATTGACAATAAGACTTTTAGAGAAACAGGGATGGAAGATATCAGTAGCTAACAATGGCAAAGAAGTATTGAATTTATTTAACAAGAATAAATTTGACTTTATCCTTATGGATGTTCAAATGCCCGAGATGGATGGGATTGAAGCTACCAGGGAGATAAGAAAAAAAGAAAAAGAAACCGGAAAACATATTCCCATCATTGCTCTTACCGCCAATGCTTTCAAAGAAGATAAGAAAAAGTGCTTAGAAGCCGGGATGGATGAATACGCTACCAAACCTATAAAGATAAACGAACTTTTTTCTATAATAGAAAAAATATTTATTAAATTTAAAAGAACTATATAAATAGATTTTTATGGAGGCATCATAATGGAAGAAGAAAATAAACTATCATTCGATTTGGAAAAAGCTTTGGAGATAGTAGACCAGGATAAGGAATTTTTGAAAGAATTGCTGGAAATTTTTAATTCTGATTATCCTCAAAAATTGGCAGTCATCTATCAAGCGATAAAGGAAAAAGATTTTAAGACCCTTAACGAAATTGCCCATGGTTTAAAAGGAGCTGCCGGTAATCTGTTTTTAACAAAAATCTATGAACTTACCCTGGATTTAGAAAATAAAGGGAAAGTAAATAAAATAGAAGGTGCAGAAGAAACATATAAAAAATTAGAAGAGGAATTAGAACAATTTAAAAAATTTGTTTCTCAGCCCGAATGGCGGGAAAGATGAGGATATTATTAGCAGAAGATATTACAGTAAGTCGTAAACTGGTAAAAAGAGTGTTAGAGAATAAAGGGTATGAAATAATAGAAGCAAAGGATGGTGGGGAAGCCTGGGAAATTTTTCAAAAAGAAAAAGAAAAAATAAACATTGCACTGATTGATTGGATGATGCCCCGATTAACCGGTCTTCAATTATGTAAGAAAGTAAGGGCAACTGAGATCCAGGGTTATATATATATAATATTTTTAACCGGTAAAGTGGATATAGATGATGTTGTTGAGGGGTTAGAATCAGGAGCCGATGACTATGTGACCAAACCTTTTAGCAAAAGGGAGTTAATTTCCCGAATAGATGTGGGAAAAAGGTTTATTCAGCTTCATCAAAAATTAAGAGAAGCTAATCATAAACTTTACATGCTCTCCATTACCGATGGTCTTACACAAATATTAAACAGAAGGGCACTTTTTGAACGTTTGGAAGAAGATCTTCATCGAGCCAGCAGAGAAAATACCTTTTTTTCACTGGTGATGCTTGATATAGACCACTTTAAAAGAGTCAATGATAAATATGGTCATCAAGCCGGCGATAAAGTCCTGATTGAGGTAGTAAAAAGAGTAAAATCTAAATTAAGACCCTATGATATTATCGGTAGATACGGAGGAGAGGAATTTGTGGTAGGAATTTTTGGGGCAGACAAGGAGATGGGGATTAATAAAGCCGAAGACTTACGAAGATGTATAGATGAAAAAGAATTTGAATATAATGATATGAAATTAAAAATATCTATTAGTTTAGGAGTATCTTACCAGAAAATAAAAGGTAGTAAGAGCGATATACCCCAACTTTTAGATGATTTAACCAAAAAAGCAGATGATGCCCTTTATCGGGCAAAAGAGACAGGAAGAAACAAAGTGATCTGTGAAAAATAAAGGGGTCAGGTTTTTTTTGGTTTTATTTTCTCAAATAGGGTATAAAAACCATAGTATATGGTATGAAAACCATATATTGAAGGAATAAATGTAAACAAAAACAATTAGAAACGAGATTTACAAAAAAATAAATATCGATTAAAAGCTATATAATCAATGCATTTGGAGAGATCTGAATGCATTGATTTTTTCTAACTGGTAAAGTTGGCACACTATTTGCTTCTTTATAGTATGTATATATTATATGAAATACAGCTTAAGTGATTTAAATACTGAAATTTCCCGCCGGCTCCAGTAATTTTATTGATTATTACAGAAACCCGGGTTCCCGGTTTAGTTGCCGGAATATGGGCACCTAAAACAATAAATTCTAAAATATTTAGGAGGAAGAAAAAAGATGTTAAAAGCAGATAAAATAAAACATATTTCTTATAAAAAGATTATAACATCTATCATATTTGGTCTGCTGGGTTTCTGGTTAAATTTCCATGCAGTTTCTTTTCTCCAATTTCCCGATCTACAGGTCAGTATTTTATTTGGGCTATTATTCCCCTTGATGATAACCTTATTTTGGGGATGGAAATATGGATTAATATCGGCACTTTTTGGTGGATGCCAGACCATGTGGTGGTTATGGTTTACAGACGGATATGGCTTTCTATATGCTGTTCCTGTCTTTACCTTATGGATTGTATGGCATGGATTTTGGTCTGATTATCGAAAAACACATCAACAAAAATGGTATCATAACATATATATTGTCGAAATTGTCTTTAGAATATTCAGTGAACTTGGATTCTATACAATTTTCAGATGGCTTGTTTCCCTCAATCCTCCACCATGGGCACCGGAAATTATAAATAACTTTGTTCCATATTCATGGGTACATTTTGTTGCTGTCAAACATACGATTACCGCTTATGTTCTTCTGCTTGTTTGTGATGTAATCATGCATACCAGTTTTATAAGAAAATATTTTTTACCCAAGGAGAAAATAGATTATACGAAAACTACTTATATTGTAAGTGCTTCCCTTCTAATAGGATTTTTTCTTTGGACAATGCATTCAGTAATGGATTATTATGTATTTTTTAAAGGCAAGGATTCCTTCCTTAATATAATGTTTACAAATATTCCCCTAACTTCACTTTTTTCAAGAAATTTACTCTTATTTTTTTCATTGATAGTCGGCCTGGTTCTTTCCAGAGTTCAACTAAACTTAAATATAAAAACTATTGAATTAACAGAAAATGAAAAATTATTAAATAAGACACAGCAAATTGCCAAAATCGGTGGCTGGGAATATAATGTATCAGAAAAAGCATTAAAATTTACAGATGAGGTCTTTCGAATTTATGGGTTACCGAAGAATGAGAGCTTATCGCTGGAAAAATTGAGAAAAAATTATCATCCGGATGATAGAATAAAAATTATTGATGTATTTAATAAAGCAATTAATGAAGGAAAAAGGTATAGTCTGGAAGTTCGGCTTATTAATGCCCAAAAAAAATTATTATGGATTAAAATAACAGGAGAACCATTGATTGAAAATAATAAAACGGTGAAATTAATCGGCAATGTTCTGGATATTGCTGAGAGGAAACAGGCAGAAGAAAAGCTCGCAAAATATCGGAAGCATTTGGAGCTTCTGGTCGAAGAACGGACTATAGAACTACAAAATACCAACAAAGAACTGGAAGCTTTTGCTTATTCCGTATCTCATGATTTGCGCGGACCGCTAAGGGCTATCAGCGGTTTTACCCGCATCTTAATGGAAGATTATGTGGAAAAATTGGATGATGAAGGAAAACGATTGGGGGGAATCATTCAGAAAAATACCCGAAAAATGGCACAGCTTATTGATGACTTACTCACTTTTTCCCGTATGGGGCGCGTAGCTATGAAATTTTCTAAAATTAACATGAAAGAGATGGTTACTGCCATTTACCATGAAGCAACTGATGAGGAAGCGCGTAAACGAATCACCTTTACTGTAGCTGATTTGCCCAAAGCAGGAGGCGATACTACTATGATGCGTCAGGTATGGATGAACTTAATTTCCAATGCCGTCAAGTTTTCAAGTAATCGAGAACAAGCCGTTATTTCAGTTTCCTGTCAGGAAACTGAAAATCAATTAATTTATTGCATAAAAGATAATGGTACCGGATTTAATATGAAATATAAAGATAAGCTTTTCGGTGTATTCCAGCGCTTGCACAGCGAAAAAGAATTTGAAGGTACCGGTGTGGGTTTAGCTTTGGTGCAGCGCATTATTCACCGCCATGGCGGTGAAGTCTGGGCGGAAAGCGAAGTCGATCATGGTGCTGTCTTTTACTTTTCTTTACTAAAGAAATAGGAGGATATGAAAATGAAAAATGAACTTGAAATTGTGATTGTTGAAGACAATCCCAATGATGCTGAATTGATGTTACGCTCTCTAAAGAAGAATCGACTGGCTAACAATATGGTTGTACTCGAAGATGGTGAGCAGGCGCTGGATTTTATTTTTTGCCGGGGAAAATATACAGACAGAGATTTATCCGAATCACCCAAAGTGATGTTTTTGGACCTGAAATTACCTAAAGTAGGTGGATTGGAAGTGTTAAAACAAATGAAATCAAATGAACATACCCGGAAAATACCGGTGATTGTTGTCACTTCTTCGAAAGAGGATCCGGATATTGCCGCTGCCTACAATTTAGGTGCCAACAGTTATGTTGTAAAACCGATTGATTTCGATAGTTTTGTTGAAAAGATTAATCAGATAGGACTCTACTGGCTGGCAATAAACGAAAAACCAATCTAACAGCCGTTTTAAAAATTACCATACGCTAAAAAGAGGTATATTATGGAAAAAAAATTGCATGTATTGATTTTGGAAGATCTTCCTTCTGATGTGGAACTTGCCCAAAGGGAGCTGAAAAAAACTCTGAAAAATTATACCGTTAAGGTGGTGGAGACGGAAGAGGATTTCATAAAAGCACTAAACACATTTAAGCCTGACCTGATCATCGCAGATTACTTATTACCTTCTTTCGATGGTTTATCTGCTTTAAAAATTAAAAAAAATAAATCTCCGTTCATTCCTTTTGTTGTCTTGACTGGTTCCATGAATGAGGATACTGCGGTTGATTGTATGAAGGCCGGTGCTGATGATTATGTGATTAAAGAACATGTTATGCGATTAGGTCCGGCAGTTCTGAATGCAATGGAAAATAAAAGAATAGAACTGGAACAGAAACAGGTAGAGGAGGAAATTCGACAAAAGACAGAAGACCTGGCTTTGATTAACAGGCTAAATAATGCCATTAATCACGGCGATAGCCTTTTTAAAATACTGCAACTGTTGGCAAGGGAGACAAAGAGGATATTTTCCTGCCAGGGAGAAACAGTGTATCTCCTCAGTGAAGATAAAAAATATCTGGACATGAAAATATTTACCCGACCTCCCATAATGATTAGCCGGATTGAAAAACTGATTGGGAGAAAAATACCGGCAATACGCATTTCGATGAAATCCGGGAGTCTGTATCTGAAAACATTGCAAAAAGGTCAGCCACGGCTCATCAACGATCCCAAGACCATCCAGG
>Ga0222684_1000379_pt1 | contig 11310 bp, 23 predicted proteins | sample AntAcemetage1075_FD_181150 | JGI IMG/M metagenome (GOLD analysis project Ga0222684, IMG submission 181150) | Saline water microbial communities from Ace Lake, Antarctica - #1075 | ecosystem: Environmental > Aquatic > Non-marine Saline and Alkaline > Saline | place: Antarctica: Ace Lake...
TTCGTAGTAGGTTTGGTTTCAGCACTCTTCCTAGTATAGTAGTATCCATCAATAGTCCAAAAACTCATATTTAGTTCTTCTGCAACAATTCTTTTAGCTTTAGTCATATTCATATCTTCATTCATCTTAGAATCTACAAGTTCTCTTATTTTTGGGAATTTCCACTCACTATCATCTTGTTCCAATAATTCTTCGCAAATAATTCTTCTAGACTCTTGTCCATGTATATTTCCATGACATCTTGGGCAAAGGGTTATTAGATTATCTAAGTCGTGATTTTTTATTTCTGAGTTTCTACCCTGTCCATCCTTATGATGAATAACTAATTTTCTATTGAATAGCATAATAGATTGTTCTTGACTCAAACCGCATTCTTGACATTCCCACCCATCTCTTTCAAATGCTTTTTGAGAATTTCCTCCGAAAACATTTTTATCTCGCCATCTTTCAACCCTTTCTTTTTGTTCTTCCTTGTGTGTTTCATAATATTTGTGTGTGACTGGTCTAATTCTATCCTTATTCCTTTTTCTATAATCTCTATGATAGCAAATCCTACAGAACCCAGTTTCCTTACCAGCAGATATATCCTTTCCGCATCCTTTACATTTTTGTGTTTTTTTATTCATTTTATACAAACGACTGCTTTACTATCCTCTACGTCTTCAATTTCCCAAGTGTCGCTACATTCTTCTTGTGGATTGATTATATTTATTTGAAACTTTGTTCCGTATCCTGAGACTCCATACTTATCTAGGTTATCTTTTATCTCTTCTTCTAGATCGTCTGCTAAAGTTCTTAGCTGCTCAATAGTTACATTCATTCCTTGTCTTTTCTTCTTTTGGGCGGTTGTCTTACCGAGGAGAAATGCTTCTGAGACTAAAACTAATGCCTCACCGCGCCTCTTATCTCCTTTAGGGAAATACTGATTCAATGATTTGATTTCATTTATTTTTTCGTTATTCATCTTGATTCTCCTTACTTGTATTCTGCGTCGTTAAGTCTAATAAATTTATTGTACCATATCCTAAACGTTCTATTGTATCACAATGATTCATTTTTGTATTTTGTATCTCATCCCAAATCTCTCCAATATATCCTTGGCTAAAAAGATTAAGTAAATGTTCTAACCAGTATGAATTAACTATAAACTTTCCAGATATATTATTATCCATAAAGCTTTCAAAATTTTCTATTGTTATTTCCATTTTATATTAATCCTAATATTTTTAAAGTTCCAGCAGATATTAATGTTCCAAATGCTACTGCTAATGTAAAAAATAATATATCATCTACTTGGATCATATATCTTTTACCGTTTTTTGTTTTTGTTATTTCCATTTTTAACCTCCATTATTTTAGTTACTTTTCTAACCATTCCTTTTGGTATTAGTTGCCAATGTTTTACACCTGTCTCTTCATCAACTATTTCGCTATCCATTAAAAGAAATCCTAAAATAATATGATCTTTGTTGTCCTTTAATAAATATCCAAATGAATAATTGTAAAATGGTTTGAAGTCTTTTTTAAATTCTGATATTGGCATTAGTGCTGCGAAACCTGTTTGTGCATCTAACCACTTAACCTTAACTAATGGGAAATCGTTTATCATTGTTTCCCACTCCCATGAGATCGCGAATAAGCTCTCAATGAGCCGCGGGAAATTACCCCACGAGAACACAGCGTAGACGGGGTCATTGTTGTATCAGCTGATATGATAGTTCTGCCGCTATCTTCCGTATATTTGATTCGGCTGTGCCGACTGCCCATTGAGTATAAATTAATCATTCTTCATCACCTTTCGTTTTCTTTAGATAGTAAGTCTTCATTTTAATTCGTGTAACCCCTTTGTAAATGGTTTATTGCATTTGGGACACCAGAAAATATCTACAAGAACATCTGTGTCTATATCCAAATATTTTAATTGTATTAGGTTATGATCACAAACCATCTTGTTCCTCCTGATGCAATCTATATTCTATTTCTCCTTTCTTTTTTAATGCTTCTTCTCTGTTAAATTCTTGTTCCATTTTGATTATAAACCCCCACAGTTTCCTGTGGAGGAAAGGTCAAGCATATTACTTGAGTATGAACCGCTTAAGTAGCGGTTTAATAATAAAGTTATTCTCTATCGATTTCTACTTTGAAAATCTTGGGTGCGTTCTTTCCACTCGTTTTTTCTCCCAGGCCTTTATATGTGATTTTTATTAGATCGCCGACTTTCATACCAATCATTCTCTGGTCCAATATTGCTGAACCCCAAATGTTAGTAGGTATTTTATCCTGCTCTATTGTATAAAGCATAGATTTGTTTGTGCCGACATCTTCCTGAATATTAATTAAAATACCAGTAATAGAATCATCTTCGTTTTCTGGTGTCCAGAACCCTGGATTATTTTCTTCAAATGCCATTAGTTTTTACCTCCATGTTATTTAGATCATCAATTAATTCCTGGGCTGTTATAAATGGTAGCTTAGGATATTGGCCCATATCATTTAAGGATTGTCTTAAAGTATATCTGCAAAGTTCAATTAGTTTAATTGCCATTTAATCTTAATCTCCCTCAATTTATCTTTAGCCCATAGACTTGGTTTAATAGGAATCATTAAAGCTGCTGCAACTGGAAATAAAAAGGATGTTCCCAGAGGTAAAGCAACTACTCCCATTAAAATCTTTCCTGCTCTAATCCTTTTAAGTGTTGGGTATTTTGTATCACCTACCCTTTTTTGGATTAATGTTAGCCAATTATTCATTTTTTCACCTCAGGAAATTCTAAAGACATTCTGACAATTACCTTATCCATTGATTCTCCAGGCTCTCGTCGGATATTTAACATTCTCCAAGTGGATTGTTTAACCGTTATTGTTGTGTGTGTTTTTACCATATGTATTATAATATTAAATAGTATATAAGCCTGTGTATTAACTTAAAAGTTACAACACTTCTCCACATTTAATTCTTCTAATCTTAGCACAATGCTTGTAATGTTGGCAGTTTTTACAGATACTACTTAACTTACTAAACTCTTTTGATCCAAAACAAGGTTTCATGGCTTTACGAGATTTATTATTCATTATCAGACCTCTTGCCACATAGTGCTTTAAGGCGGTTAAGAGCCATCCTAGTGAAAGATATTATCTCTGATGGGGATTCTTTCCACAGTGGACATTTCTCTGGATTATTATAGTTACAATCGCCTCTATTATACTTATGAACACATTTTTTATGATTCTCTAGATATGGGCAATTATTTTTCACCATATTTCTCTCCTTTAGCTAACCAATCCCTCTTAATAATTTTTTCGGATTTAAGAACATCTATTAATATTTCTCTAGGTGCTTTCTTAATAATGGCCCGAAGCATCTGTTTTACTGCCATTTCGTGATGTTTTGCTCTTTCTTTGTAGAGTTCATTATTTGATTCTAGGGGATTAATTGCCATTTAGTGATGATGGAACAACTAGAACAAGAAGAACAGGTAATATACACTCAGTTTCCCTATGTAGAATTGAGTGGGGTTCACTTGTTATTCTTGTTCTTCTTGTTCCAAGTCCACCTCCCCAGTTAATTTTAAGCCTATCCAAGCCCTACATTTCTTTGAAATATCCCATGGTGCTATTCTTAATGATTGTCCAATTCCTAATTCCTTCATCTTTTTACCTATAGCAACATCAGAAATTTCTCTAAATCTATTTTGTTTACACCAAGAATTTAACTTCTTACTAAAATCATATTTCCAAATAATACCCTCATGATCTTCTTCTGTAAATTCTTTTAGGAATTTTTCCAAAGGATTACTGTGATCTTCATACTTTTTCATTCTATCTTCAACTGAACCTTCATTTGTGAAAGTTCTAGTTTTTAATAAATCTCTTAAAATAAATGAACACTTAACAGCTAAAGCACTATATTCTTCAATAGGAATATCATTAAGAATATCTTTCTTTTCAGAAAATTGATTAGGAAAATCAATAATCATCCATCTTCTATAAAATCCAATTGTCTTATCAGAAGTTGCAGGAAGATTATTTGTAGCAATAATTATCTTAGCATAATTAACTTCTTCAAAAGGATCTTTATTTTTATATTCAAATCCTATTAAATCCCCACCAGATAATTTCTTTAATACGGATGTTTTATTCATCTCACTAAAATTTGTTTCTCCCATCTGACAAACTAACTTCTTATGTAGTCTTGTTACTTCAAATCTACTCTGTAATAAAGTATCTAATTCTGTTGAACAGCAATTTGCCCCACCAATAAAATTTCTAAGTAGATTTAAGAAACAACTCTTACCATTCATACCACCACCTATAAAACAAAAAATCCTATGGATTGGATAATTTGGGATTAAACAGTATGCCAGAATTTCATAAAGAGTTTGCACGTGTTCTTTACCAACCCATTCCTCAAAAATTTTATCCATAATTGGAGTTTCAAAAAATCCTTCTTCATCCATTTCCCATGGGATAGGATTAGTAACAAAATAATCTGGTTTTGCTCTAAATTTTTCTCCTGTTTCAATATCAACTATAATATTTTTAAATTGAATCCAAGTTGGTTTAATTGGCATTGGTGCATTTAATCTACTAACTTGTTTTAATGCTTCTAACATCTCATTCTTTTCTTTAGAATTAATTGTATTAATAGTGGCTTGTTTATCAATAGCATTTAATATATCAGTTTCATCAACTCTTTCCCACTTTGTTTCTGGCCAGTTCCATAAACACCAATTTCTAGATCTATCATAAAAACAAGGCTGCACTTCTATAATATGTTCCGCAAGATCCTTCTTATCAAAAGCATTACCTATTTTGCTACCAAGATTATCTGAAGGTAAATTTTTAGTTTCATTTTCATTATCTAATCTATTTTCTTTTTGTAATTCAGAAAACTGTTTATTAAGAATAGTTTTAGTTTTTCCAGATTCATCTGAAAGTTTTTCTATGCCCTCCTCTATTTCCAGTGGAGATAATTTTAACATTTCAGTTAATTGTTTATTAATATCCGTAATATCCATCTTTAACCTCCTGTATAAATTCTTCTTTAGAAATCAATTTACCCCATCCACCACATGGCAATGAATTATAAACTTTCTTTATCAAAAACATTTTATTAGAATATTTAGGTATTTCTTTAATTAGAAATTGTTTTCTTTCCACTCGATTAAGTTTTTTAATAAAACCACCACCCGAACTGATTATTTCTTCATCAGGTAATTCAGTAAATTTAATCCACTCATCAACCAATGGTTGCATATCAATATAAATTGGAGAAATTGCATTTAACCAAGTCTTTGGTGGCCATTTCCATCTAAATGATTTGAATCCATTTTTATCTCTCATCTGAAGATTCTGTGCGAAAACAGCACTATTTAATATCCATTTCATCTTACCATAGTAATTCTCTCTATTTTTTATATCATCCAAAGATATAGAAGTATTTTGAAATTCTATTACAATATCTTTGATTTTAACATCAGCCCTATGGTTACCAATAATAACTTCTTGTGAATCCTGTGGAAATTCATTCTTCCAATTTAAATGCCATTCAGTTTCTCTACCACCCCAATTATCACAATCTTTATTATCTTTATGTGCCCAGTGCCATATTTTTATTTTCCCACATTTACCAACAACACCCGATTTACATAATGGACAAATAGCATTCTTTTCCAAAGGATTAGGCAATAGTCTCTCACCATCTTTTTCAGCAAATCTCATAATATTTTAAACTCCCTTTTTATATAATATTGGATTTTATCTTCTAATTGTAATTTAAATCCAATAGATTTTCTATAAACATCCTTAACATCACCTACATCTTTAGTCGGAACAGTTACACTCATTGTTCAACCTCATAATCTTTAATATCAAATATATCACATAAAAATAATCTTCTTTCTTCTCCAGCCCATCTTTGATCCTCAAACATATAATACATATCATCAATCAAATCAGAACGAAACCAACCATTAACAAATCCCTTAGGTTCTTTAATAATATGACATACTAACTTCTCAGTAAAATAAAAATTCGCTTTCTGTTTCAATCTCAATTCTTTTTCTGATTCCATATTCAATTCAACCCCGAAGGGTTAATATTAACAATATCAAATACTACTTAAACTTTTCCTGTCACTTTCAAAAACAACAACATTCATATTATTCAGTTAAGGTGAACACCAGCTATATGCATTCTTCTTTTTATCACAAAGTTCTGTAGTCAAAGCATTAACCGCACCCTCTAAAACCACAATCCTATCTTCTAGATCTAAACCATCATAACCACTACCCATAATATTTTCTACATAAGAATAATGATTTTCTTTAACTTTTAATTTATTTTTATCTTTAATCTTGTCAATATAATTAATTCCATCCTTTATGGTTTTACTTTGAGTATAAATATTTTCTGCCATAATTCCTTCATTAAAATCTGTTAAACCATCATATAAATCTATATTCTGATTTATCAAAGCACTAATCTGCATTTCCTGTGCCATAAGACAAACAAGGTCTACCTCATCTTGCATTATCGTATAAGGATAACTTGTTGTTTTAACAAGTATATCTTCACAAGTTTCTTCTACAATAGAACCATTAAATTCAAAACAACTTTTTTCTATATGTTTTTCAACTATTGGTCTATTTCTATCCACAACATTAACTGGGTTATAACAATTTCCATAGGCTGAATGATTAATACTTCCATCTTTATTTAGTAGGTCATTTCCAAGAACTGAACTTTCTAAAGCATTCCTATCAGTGTTTACTTGGGTTCTAGTATTATATCCTGTTGCTGATATATTTGTTACAGAATAAATAAGTCCGTTTGTCGCATTTAGAATTAAATTAGTTCCATCATTATAAATTCTATCTCCAGAAGTTCCACCGAACCAAATACCAGTTCCATCACCAGTATCATTTAACATTACTTGATAATTTCCAGTGCTACCCTCTGTTGGTTTTTCTGCATAATAACCATATTCATTCCCAGATATAAGGGAGTTTGTTCCAGACTTTCTAAAATAATATCCGTATGCGTCCGTCGCTGTTCCTATAATTACTGGTTGTCCTCGAAATGCATAAACATCTTTAGCGAGTGTATTAGCTGCATTTACCGCATTCATACCAAAAACATCTACAGCCAACCAATCCATTGAAAGATTACCACTTGGTATACTACCAAATCCTAATCCACTAAAATACTGAAAGTTACCAAAATTAAGAGCTGCTATTTTATTTGTTCCTGTAAAATTTTCTCCCTCTACAATATTATAACCATTTATTGCTGCATAAACTCCACCATTATATATTTGGCTTGGTTTGTGTTGAACAAAGATACCAATTCCTGTACTAGCTGCTGCGTCAAAACTCTGCATCATTCTTAAACCAACTCCATTTACTGGTGCTGTGTCAGTTAGAAATTGTAAAATCATATTACTACCTATACTTGTAGCTCCATATTTATCCCAAACAGTATTTTCTGTAACTAGAGTTCCGTTCAGTGTTGTATCACCAAACTCTGCTGTTCCCGTAGTTTCTAAATCAAAACTTCCTGTCTTGTCGCCTGTTAGTCCTGTTTGTGCTGTAGAAGTTAGCCAAACATCTGTAAGTTGTGAGCCATCACCAATAAAATTATCTGCGGTTATATCACCAGCATTAGTAATATCATTTCCTCCCATATCAATACCACCCGTCATTGTGCAGCCAGTTAGTTCACAGTAGACATCATCGAATAAAGATTTATAATAAGTATAAAGTGTTGAAATGGAATAGCCGTCGAAATATTGTGAGTTGTTTACTGTTGGAATTAGAGAATAGTTGATTGGGATAGTTTCAGTTCGGCCATAGCCAAATGTTTCTGCCTGAACTAAAGAAAAAGAACTTACAATTAATAGCATTAAGAATATTATATATTTCTTCATTATAATTCTATCTTTTGATTATTTAAATATACTTTATATCTTCCAAATAAAATAATCTCGCCTGTATCTTCTAAAAAATGAAAGCCACATTAGATAATTTTAAACGGTTTAGTATTTGCAATTTTACCTTTAGCCATTCCAAATATATCAACACTAGCAAAACCAGATTTTCTATTATTTAATTTTTTAATCTTATTACCATAATGCATCTTTTGTCTAGCAACAGCCAATCTAATTTCCTGTCTTTCTTTCTCTTCAAATGCTGCGGACCTAGCTTTGGCATTTATCATTCTATTTCTAATAGCATATTGCTTTCTTTCTGATTCACTTTTACCAGTAGCAAATTGCTTTAATGATTCTAATATAGCCATAATTATTTCCTCTTAGGTAGCCTAACTCTACAAGGTGCTACTCTAACCTGTTTCTTCTTGCCAGGAATCTTCATAAGATAACCTGCTTTGTTATAACTTTTTCTTTTTTCCATTTAGTTTACCTCCTTATAATAGATTTCTATTATTTATATATACTTTATTATTAAAAAAATAAAACTGGAGGTTCCCCTCCAGTAATAATAAAATATTTAGATTATACTACTAATCTTTATACTCTAGCTGTTCCACCACGTACTCCGATGAAAACACCTATAAGGATTGTTAATACAATTCCAACCAAAGATATAGTCAAAACAATACCTGCGATAGAAGTGTTATTACCTATTTCAGTCTGCAAATCAACAGTTGTGTTATAAGCTGATCCACATCCACTATAAACAGTACCAGTTCCACCATTCAAAGTGTTATTACAAGTTGCAGTTAGTGTTTGTTGTGCAGCTATTGAATTCCCATATTTCTCACCAATGAAAGCAATAGTTGCCATCACTAGAAATACTAAACCCACAAGTAGAACTACAGTTGGAGCATCTCCTAAAGAGAGCTGTCCTTTCTTTCCTAATTTACTTAATTTCATTTTTTACCCCCATTGTTATTTAATTATAATGTTTATGGTCCTGGTGTCGTTTAGGTTTTCCAGGACCTTGAATATAAAGGGGTTCAGCACATAGGACTTACGAACCCACAAGCCTTATTGAGTTATAGAGTATAAGGCAACTCCAAAGTTTCTTATCAACAGAGTTTATACTCTGCTAGTTCCACCACGTACTCCGATGAAAACACCGATAAGGATTGTAAGAACAATACCTACTAACGAGATAGTCAATATGATACCTGCGATAGAAGTGTTATTACTAATCTCAGTCTGCAAATCTCCTGTAACATTATATGCCACAGAATCTTCTGTCAAAGAACCCTGGTATTTCTCACCAATGAAAGCAATAGTTGCCATCACTAGAAATACAAGTCCTACTAACAAAACAACTGTAGGTGCATCACCTAAGCTAAGCTGACCTTTCTTTCCTAGTTTACTTAATTCCATTTTTTACCCCCATTGTTGATTTAATTAGAAACATCATAAAAGATAGTGATAAAATTATTAGATATACACTTATAATAAAGAAAGCCACCAGTTGTCATATACTGACATTAATTACCACATTAAAAAAGTTTAGAGCTTTTTATCTTTCTTGCTAATATCTTTGTTAAAATTCTTGAATTTAACTTTTCTATTCCATCCCAAGTTGCATGTTTAACTTTTTCTTCTAATAGTTTTAATATTTCCACAAACTCCTGGTCCACTGTTATTCTAGTAGTTTTTTCTTCCATATTATTGTGCCTCTAGTTTTAACCATACCAATCCAATCAATGTTAAAAAGATACATAGATACATCCATCTTGGTGCCATTAGATTTAATACAGCTAAGAATATTCCAAGGATAGAACAGAAGAAACTTGCAAAGGTCCATGCTCTAGAAGTTGAGTATTGCTTGAATCCTAAGAAAGATACGATCCAAATAACAAATAACATAACAGGCCAGAACAATCCAGCAGTTGCACTTATACCAATGTACTTTGATAGTTCAAACAATCCAGAGGTTTCATTCCCAGTCGGTGCTACATAATAATCTGTTACTGCCATTATAATTCTTTACCACTCCTTATAGAACTAATTATTATAAACACTATTGATACAGTTAGGATTGTGAATATCAAAACCATAAAGATAGATGATATTTCAGAAGGTATGCCAAAGAACTCTCCAAATCCAGCCATTTGTTGTCCTGCCGCTACAACTGAACTAAAGACTAAAGATATAACTCTAAACGTGGAGAAGAATAATAAATCTGCTGTACCAACTAAACTTAAACCACCTTCACTGGTTGCAGATTCCCACATCTCTCCAGCTCTATCTGTATCCTCAGAAAACTTATCAAACTTAGCTGAGAACTCTGCATCTACAACATCTGTATTATCATAATCACTTGCCAAACTTCCAATCATTAAAACAAACATTGCTAATGTTCCAGAGAATAAAAGCATAGCTATAATAAAATCCCTTGCTACCCATCCTTTTTTATTTAATCTTTCCATTATGTTTTTAATAATATAATTGTTATTACACTAACTGAAATCATACCGAATATAAATATCGGCGATACTGTTATAAATCCTATTAAGTTTACAAATATTACTGCGGCATTTATAGATACTATCCCAGCAGATGGATTCCACATCATTGCAAATCCTCCAACCATTATAATCATCATCCCTAAAAATAAACCATCGCTTCCGAATACATCTCTTGCATCTGTTATAATAAATTCTATTATCTTTTCAGAACCACCATTAATATAAGCAATAGCAGTAAAAGTTCCATCATAAGCACTCAAATCACAAGTTAAAGTAACTGATGCCTCAGTAGAAGTTTTATTGCACATGATTGTAGTTGTTGAATTAGTTAAACTATTCTTAATTACTAATAGTTGCCCAGAAGTAATCGAACCAGTTATATTCTCAATATAAGTCATTGTAACTATATTTGTATCCTTGTCAAATGTTAAATTGATTGATACATTTTGATTATCCTCAAAAGATGTCCAAGGAAAACCAAGTGAGGTACCAATTGTAAATGTTAAAGTAAATGGAACACTCTTTCCAACAACTTTTTGTTTTGCGGTTTCTAATAATGTTTCACCATTCTTAATAATAATATGCTTATAATCAACAGTTTCTGTTTCATAAAATCCTAATGTTTCTCCATTAGAATCAGTCCTAGCTATTTGAACAGTTCTATATTCTCCATCTGATGGATAATACTTTTTAATATAAACTAGAGCATCTACAACTGGAGATAACTTTTGGTCTTGTACTTTAATAATAAAAGAAGTTGAATCCTCAGCCTCTAATAAAAATAAATTTATTTCTTCAGATATATTTGTTAATGTTTTATTCTGGAAGAAATAGTTCCTCAGAATGAAATTTATATTCTCA
>Ga0222684_1000380_pt1 | contig 11299 bp, 16 predicted proteins | sample AntAcemetage1075_FD_181150 | JGI IMG/M metagenome (GOLD analysis project Ga0222684, IMG submission 181150) | Saline water microbial communities from Ace Lake, Antarctica - #1075 | ecosystem: Environmental > Aquatic > Non-marine Saline and Alkaline > Saline | place: Antarctica: Ace Lake...
CAGATTTATTAATCCCTGAGGTGTCGCCTTTTATCGCTACAAATAATTCTCCAATACTACCGGCCATCTTCCATCCCCGTTCCGTAAGTATTTCGCAATCTTAACTTTTCCCTCAACAACTCTTCTTCTGACAGTTCACTTGTTGCCTTGTCCTCTGTCTTTTTCGGCTTACCCCACATCAATTCTATTCCGTGATTGTAATACGTTATGAGCTGTCCGAGAGTAAGTTTCCAAAGAATATATTCCGGAGTCCATTTGTAAACGAACCCCAGAATTGAAATAATGCGACCGAGTTTTATTTCCCGGTCGCCTTCGTAGGGTTTTCATCCTCACCGCCTTTATCTTTATAAGCGGATATCATTGACCTTCTGACTGCCATGTCTGCAATCGCTATTAAAGTAATCGCCTGAATCGTTGACATCTTATTAATCAGATATTCAGGTGTAAACTTCTTGTCATGCAGTACCATTATTGCACTGAGTATTTTGATCGACAGATTTACTATCTCTGTATTTACAGGATCGCCTTTCTCAGGATGTGGATGCGCCTGTCTCAATGTATCGAGTTCAAGCCTATCTTTTTCCGTACTCAGTGCAACGGCTACCGGAATAAATCCGATATCGTATTCTTCACCTTCAAACTTGATTATTACTTTCTCAGGTGCAAGAATGTCAAGGTCAATGATTTTGTCCATTTTTACGCTATCCCCATTTCGGTTTCGATTATCATAAGCTGATCGCCCTTCGTTCTGCTCGCGTCAAGTTTACCCATAATGGTGAATGGAAGCGGCATAACAGGATCTGTAGCTCTGTCAGCTGCAAACGCTAATGCAAGCCCGGAAGCTATGGTCGTGGAATATACAACTATCACGGTTTCGGAAGTTGCCGAAGATACCATTTTGTAATTCGTAAACTTGAAAGCCTTTGCTGTGATTTCCTGCTTCCCGCCGACTTTCAACTGCTGAATAGTTGACCCGCCGGTAATATAAGTACCGGAAGAAGTCTCTGTCTGGGTATCGATTCCGCCCCGGATACCGTCAATACTTGGGAGGTAAAACTCAAGCAAATCAAACTTCAATTCGACGCTCTGATCTGCGACACCTTCAACAGGAGCCGGCCCATTGTCCGCCTGTGTTTCATATTTCGTCAATGCCTCTGTTATGGATACGCCCCTTGCAAGCCCGAGGTTTGTATAACTCCCCGCAGCACTCGCGGCATATTCTATTTTCGCACTGCCGAGAAGCAGAGTCCCCGACTGCGTTAATCCCGTATTCTGAAAACTTGGCATTTGTTTGCCTCCGCTTTATACATTCTCAGCAGCTACGACTGTAAATCGTATGTCCACCGGCGCATGATAACATCCGCTTTCCGGTTCTGCCATTAATAGTGTATTCGTAATTACTCCGCCCTGCAAGATGCCGGACCGGATGCTTTGGAATACTTCTTCAACTCTCATTGATAATTCCATCGTCTGTTCAATATTTTTTCCCCAGCATGATATTTGATACAATGGGGTTTCAACAACCCGCCTTTCCGATGCTATGGGATTTGATACAAGATGGAAATTGATACACGGTATATTTGTTGTTGACCGCGGCCTTTTACCATGATAGATGCGATTACCTACGATGTTTGTTACACCGGATGAGGCTTTCAACTCAATTTCAATCGCTTCATAGACTGTCATGATAATTCCCTTAATGCTGCCCGGCCGTGCCGTTCAAATACTTCATAAGCCCTGCCCTGGACAAGCCCAAGAGCTGATCGCAAACTTGATTGAGCGTCCTGTGTTGCTGTCCCGTATTCATGGCCTGGATAATAAGGAACTGCTGAGCCAACCCGCGCTTCTTGCTTATCACCCGGCCTACCGATCTTATCAGTTGCCGCCGCAAACCCGCCGCCTTCATTAAATCCGCTTTCTCGGTCGTACATCTGAAGGCTTACACTTGCCCGAGACCGTCCCGATTTCACCGGACATAATTGCTTGGCATACGTCTTAACCGCTACACCTAATTCAAAGGTTGACAGATTCGATGCCTTAAAGAAGTCGGTTTTCACCTTCTGCCCTATCCATCCCTTTAATTCTGTCTGTACGTCAACGGTCATCTAAACAATGGCCTCCGCCACATATCAAGCATCCTCAGCACGTCTTTCGGATATCCATACTCTCCGATGTCCTCATTCACAACCCCACGGTTCATATTAAGATGTTGAATCATATAAGCCGCCGGAGTCTTTATTCCTTTCGGCCAGGTTATCAAACTGACTATAACGGATGCCCCGGAAAGCTCTTCTGTCACTGTCTCGGTTGTTGCTGTGTTCCGGTTTACTTCAAGGATCTTAGTCGCTACTGATACAACATCATAGACGCCATCGTTCCGATAACTGCCTGTAATATACGCCTGGTCTTCTGCTACAAAATTGTCAGCGGCCCATGAATTGGAGGACACTATTGTCCCATTGCTCGCATAGAAATCAAAACTGCCTTGCTGATAAATACCACCGTCAAAAAACCTGTTATTACACAAATGTAAAAGATGATCTTCGACGATAGGTATATTAGTTGTGATTATTGAGTTTTGTGCTGATCCGGTAATTCCGAGAATCACCGTACATTCTGTTAAGGTTATAACGGCCATAATTGACCTACTTTAAGTCAACTGTTTCGATACTAAAACAACGGCCCATCCACATTCGCCATACAGTAAAGACCTTATTATCGTTAAGTTTATAATGACTTCTGTATGTTAGCGGAAGAAGCTGTTTCAAATACCATTTCAAGTTAGTCATTGATATTTCCTTTTAAGGAAGCCCCCGGAATACTCCAGGGGCGTATATTTTAAAAACCGTTATTTATCGTCAGTCTGGAAAAGACCCATATACACCGTCGCACCTGAACAATAAACCGATACTGTCCCAGATGTGCCCACTGTTACCGATCCCGAAGATGCTTTGCACCTCGTCGAATCCAGCCCGGATACAATGTATGTACTATCCGACGCAAGAGTAATATCGCCATAAGCGACCCCCGCCCCGGAATAATTCACACCGCTTCCTATTGTCACGATACTGGTTGCAGTTGAGCTTGTATTCTGAAGAAACAGTATACACCGTTCCAATTCTGCCACTGCAAAGGACACATAACCACCTGTCGAACAAGTTTTGATACTTGAGACATAAGTGGTTCCGCCGCTTGCTACCAATACGCCAGCCTCGACCGCTACTAAAATGGCTCCTGTCTGTGTTGCCATAACTACACCCCCCTTACTCGTGCTCTGACGCGGACAAACAAGCCAATGTGTCCGGTCGTACGACTTTCCCGCCGTATACGAATAACCCATCTACATTTACGCCACGCCGTTTCTCAGGTTCTTTTATTCTGATATCCCCGTTAATCGCCACAGCTAATGCCAGGCTCGAAGGAATACCAGCCATGATCTTATCACTCGTTCCCTTTGTCCCACCGTAGTTGTCTACATTCTGGGATTCATACAGGGTAAAGTTCCTCACCGGCCCAATCATTCCATTTTTCAGGGTTGCATTGTTATCGGTAAGTTTCGATATCGATGAATTCCAGAGGTCTTCTTTCATCCAGGGCGGTATTACCATCCAACGATTTTCTACCGGAACGCCAGCGTCTGTCATATACCGCCCTACTTTGCCAATATACTCAACGACATTTCCAGCCGATACTTCTATTGGTGTCTCTGAGGTTCCAATGCCGGTTGTAATTCCCGCCTGTGTCCAGAGTCCTGCAAGGAAATTATCAATAGTATTCGCGGCCTTATAAGCACCACGGCCCATGTATTTGTCCTGCAATTCCGGCTTTACAAACATCGAATCGATCTGGTCGATGGTGAACGCAAAATACTTCTGCTGATCGATTTTCAATGTCAGGGCAGCCCCATCAAGGGTCTGAAATGTCATGTCAGTATATTTTGTGTAATCCCCTACAGTGATATCACCGATTTCATTAATCTGTACTGTTCCGCCGATCTTGGCTTCCCCTTCAAAGTCCCTGTTGGCTACAAAGCCATAAACAAGAGCTTTCCGGAGTGCCTCAATAACGAAGGCAGACAATACTTTTGGTATAAAATTTTCTAAGCCCATGTCTCCTCACTTCCAAGCGTTAAACCTGAGTCCACTCCTGCCCATTTATAGCAGTCATGGATTCCATGATTTTTTGCTTGTTCTTAATAATATCTTCTTGTGACATGGCTTCAATTTCAGCTTTAGTAAAAAGACCTTCAGGCGGGTTCCCATTCGGCGGTGTTCGGGTAGTAACTTTATCAGCTACCGCCTTCTGTGTAACCGCTTCAATTTCCGTCTTCATTTCGTCAAGGTTGGCTTTACTTATTTCAAGAGTTTCACCCATTGCACGGGGAACAAACGTTTCCGACATCCCAATTGTTTTGGCATAAGTTGTTAAATCGCCTTTCAGTTGTAATCGGGTTCTTTCTTCTTTTCCAGTTGCATTTTCCTGTTCTAATGCTCGAAGTCGTTTGTCCTTTTCATCCTCGGGTGGATGCTCTTTGTTATACCGTTCCGTGTATGTTTTATCGAGGTTATTTTCCTTCCATGTCTCAAGAGCTTTCTCAAAATGTTTGTCATTTTCAGCCTGTAGGAATTTCTTCCCTTTGTCGCTCCCGAGATACGCAAGAAACTCAGCCTCGACATCTACGTGCGGTTTTGCCGCCTCAACGATTGTCTTTATAATAGCTTCGTCTTTGCCATGATCCTTTAAAATCTCTTCTAACTGTTTCTTCGCTTCTAACGGTTCCATATTTCTAATTACTCCTTGTTCCCTGGATTACTTGTACCCTGGAAACTTCATGAGGTAAGTTTATCATATATTGACGTAATGTCAATAGCATTGTTTTTTTATGGAAGTACTATCTTTTTGATACCGGCTTTTTTCAATACTTTATTTAATCCCTTTACCCTGCGCGTGTATTCAGGAGTTGAAACAAGAATGTCAGTATTCCAATCCCCGCCTTCATCTATCTCAGGTCTACCACAACCGCACATCCAGAAAAAGATAAAAGCACAATTATTATCATAGTAGGATACTGATACCATTTCTTCACCACAATACGGACAGACCGGCCTTTCTTCTTCTCTTTCATCTTCCTGTAAAACCTCATCACGACCGACACAAAGCATTTCGTATTTATCGTTAGAACTATCTTTCATAGTATTCTTGTTGCAATATAATTGATTCTATCGGATGGTATTGAATTGAATACCCTTACCTCTATTATTTCATTACTGTAATCATTCCTGATTCTTATTTTATCATTTGCATTTATAGCCACTTCAAACAAATCGACAGATTCTATTTCCTCTCGTAATTGCGGGATACAATAACACAGGGCTTTCCATGGATCGAGAGAAGTGCAAATATACGGAGGTTTCCAGACTTCCGTTTTACCTGTCACGCTATTTTTATATTCATACTGTGGTATTAGGATTTTTAAGCCTGTCTGCAATATGCTCTCATTATTTTCGGAAGGACTCCAGTGATATACTCTTGTTATTGACCAATTATTGTTTCTCATTTCGGATGAATCACTATTTTACCATTCTTATTAACTGCGGTGTATCCCTGGCTTCCGGTTGGCCGTTTGTTTTTCCAGGTCTCATAATCAGTCGCCGGAATAACCCCTTGCTCTCGGGATCGCCTTACTAACATCGGCATGTCTTTAATTACTTCGATTGTAGTGCATCGGCAGTTGATTACAAATTCCGCTGTCCCGCCTTCTCCGAGTGGGCCGGATATATGCCCTGAAGGAACGAATTCACACTGAAACAGTTTAGTCTCCGGGTCCCTTATTCTGCCGTCCATAGCCTGGTGCGATTCTCTGGTTTCACCGTCCAGGGTAGCAAGCCACTGTATTTCAAGATTGTATCCTTTCTTCTCTGCCTGGTCATCAAAATAATCATGCCCTAATTGTCGCGCCCGCTGTGACTCTGTTCTGATAATCCGCTGATATTCAGACGCGGACCGGCGTTCAACGAACTTCTTTAATTCTTTGGTTATCTGTGGGTAGCTTCTTTCCTGTGCAAGGCCCGCAGTAATAACCCGGCGGATCCCAAGCAACCCGTTTTCCTTAATTCCCTTTTTTGCTATAAGAAGATAATCGTTTTTCAATGATTCGCGGATTGTCTGAATGTCAAGCTGTCCCCAGTTAAGCCATACCCCGGAGTTCTGATCTATTGACCAGCCAGACATAAAAAAGGATTCGTTGAATTGCACTTTTGCTAACTTGTCTATTATTTTATCGGATGCGGCAAAGGCTTCTTTCCATGTATCGGCAAGTGATTTTTCAAGCCCCTTCAATCTATTAAACTTTGCCATCTGTGCTTTGGTCAGCTGGTCTTTTTCTGCAAGTCTCAACAACTGCCGCCTGGTATTCTCAAGAGCGTTTTTCATCACAAGCAACAGTTCTTTTTCGGCTTGTGTTTCTACCACATTTAATGCCTGTTCAATACGTTTCCTATTTTTGAATATATCGCGAACAGGAACATATCGGTCTATTTCTGAACTACTCTTGAAAACAACCATTTATTACTCCCCGGTATTTAATGGATTTATATTGTTTACATTATTAAGATCCAAAGGTGATTTGTTCTCCAAATCAAAGGCTTTTTTCTCGTCGCCTGGATCGTCAATAAATGACATGAGGCTATAAGCTGTTTCACGGGATAACAGACCGATGGCGATTTCAAGCGTCTGCATTTCCCCGTAAAGGTCTCGCGGAAAGTTCCGGGTAAAAGTATAGGTTATCGCCGCATGGTCAAAGTCCCTTATCTCAGACATTTCTGTCAACGATGTCCAAAACTGCGTTATCAATTTGTACTGCCGATTCAGTGCTGCTATGAATTTACGCTCTGTTTCCTTACAATCATTCTCAAGATTCAATAAAGCAATCTGCCAACCTATAACCCGTTTATCGCCGCCCTGGTCTACTGACAAATCGACCGACTTGGCAAACTGATATATATTTCGGCGTGCTTCTTTTAATATGGACTGCAAGCCGTCAAAGGTTAAGTTCTTTTCCACAAACCCGATTGACCCGTCTTCACTCAACGGAAATACTCCGGTCTGTTCTATCTGTTTCATAAAGGCATCGTCAACATTCATCCCGGCACCTTTAGCCCACATATACGCGGATCGAAGCTGTTCTATCTCATTCACACCGTCAGAAAATACCCTATCATAGGCATCGATAAGTGGGAGAACCTTTTCACAGTTTCCGCGCTCTTGGGTATTATTCGGGAAGGCTATGATAGGGACACCGTCGAACCAGTGCGGCTCTTGTGTAGGCTCATGTCTGAAGTCAGGCTCAAGAACACCTTTATCATCTTCAAGGAAATAATAGACCTGTTTTTCGTCGTACCATTCTACATACAGCTTTTCTTTTTTAAGGATCTTGTTTTCGGTAGTGTTAATATCACGCACTTCGATCTTGTAATAAATCATACCGTACTGCGGCTCTCCGGTCGTACCGTCAACAAATAGAATACACTCATAAGGCGGGATGTTTTTATACTTAACTACTTTCTGTTTATTAACCATTGCGATATACAGCAACCGGAAACCGACCCCACCGAGAGAAGCCATCTGTACCATATCGCTATTACTGTCCTCGGCATTGTTCAGGTTGTGGAAGTCTTTCAGTACTTTGGAATGTGATTCGTATTTTGCCTTGTCTGGTCCTTCCAATACTTTCGGCGTTTCATCGTCTGTCTCTGGCATATAGAATTCTTTCGACAATTCTATCTTAACGGCATTTCCCATGTAGCCAACTTTCATATCTGTAATATCACCCACGAAATCATGCGGCAACCTGTTATGTGCTTTCTCATAATTGGCATATTTACGGGTCATAATCGGGACCGCTGTTTCTCGCTGATCATATCGGCCATAGATTTGTTCTACCCGATCTTTTTTCACCTTCTCGGCATCTATCAAGTCCTTGAGCATAACGCTGATTAAAATTCTATTTCCTGTCTTAATTGTTCTTATTATTTGTTCGGTCGTCTGCATATTGGCCTCCCTTATCGAGGTATCGGAACAAGTATATCAGGTATTTGCTTACCTTTCCATAGCGGCTCAACGGCATACCTGGCCGCGGCTATTGTATCATCATTAAACGGGACAAGCTCTTCTTTAAGGTTCCCGTCCTTGTCTTCTTTATATTTCGCGTTGGCAAACTCGGCCGCAGCATGTGGACACCTGGTCCTGTGGATATGTAGGGTTCTGCGTTTTAACCAGTTCACCCCTGCGATAACTGAACCATCGCCTTTTTCAGCTCCCTTGATTTGTGTATAGCCTGAATCACGGAATTCTTTAATATACGCCGGGCTTGCTGAGTCTGCATTGATTATCTTGTTTTCAAGTTTATACTGCTTTTTCATTGGTTCCATTTCAGTGATAAACTGCTGATTGGTAATCTTCTTTCTGTACAGTTCATCATGTAAATAGATTTCTTCATCCTGCATCCCGAGAAGTTCAAAGGCGTTCGCGTGATTAAAGCCATAATCCATACCATACAGTATTGTATCATAGTCCTCTAATTTTTTGTCAAATTCTTCTATCACGATATTGGTAAAAGCGAGGTTCCCGATCATACCCCATTCACCCAGGCAATAAATACAATAATACGGGTAGTCTATATCCTTCAGGTCTTCCAGCTCTTGTTTGTACTCTTCATCAAGGAAGGCGTTGTCCCGGTAGGTTGTATGACTTATAAAGACGTTCTTTTTTGGGTTGTCAAAAAAATATGCTTTTAACCAGTGCATAGACGATATCGGATTAAATGAAAGAATCATCTGTTTTGTTGTTTTCGTCTTTCCGCGTAGTCTAAGGTTTAACTGTATTAGATCAGATTGTGCTATTTCCGAGGCTTCCTCTATCCATATCTTTGTTGGTTCCTTTATAGATTTCAGCTTTTCAACATCATCCAGCCCCAGGAAAATAGCGTCGTTACCTGTTTTTTTATTCTGTATATAATGATCTGACTCCCTGATATAGAAGTCCTCATATAATCCCCACTCTATTATGAAATCCTTAACAATGGCAAACACTGAATGTCTAATTGTTTTGGCGACTTTGCGGACTATTATCCACCGTTCATATTCTTTTGACCTCGCCAATGTAGCTACTACTTTCTGGGCTATTGCATAAGTTTTACCTGATCCCGCACCGCCATAAACGACCTGAAACCTGTCTTTATTGTGTAATAGGATAGCAAGTAATCTATTTATCTGTGCTTGTATGTTCAACTTTTGGTTTCTTTTTGGATGGTGGTTTTTTCGGATCTTTAATGTTGAGCGTCAAAGTATAGTCATTATCGATATTGTCTACAGTAACAGATTCATGGGGCTTACCATCAACACGGTCATAGATGTATTTAAGCGCATAAACATCACCCTTATCCATTGCTAATTCAATAAGCTTTTCGGCTATCGCTTTTTTATCAACTCTCTCCCTCAGTGCATCGGTCAAAGTTTCGCCTTTCTTTGGCCTACCTTTGGGGTTGCCCGATTTACCCGGTTGAAAATCAGCACCACCTGTTTTTTTACCTATAGCCATCGTTCATTTATCGCTATTTATCAGCGACCCCCTAATATGCAATAGTTAATTCAAATAATAATCAACGCACAGCATTATAAATGCCGTGTCGATTAGTACTTATATCTTCCATCTTCCTGATCTTCTTATGAATAAGCCTCTTTTCTAACTTACCCATAGGCTTTAAACGTCCAGACTCCCTTTGTGATATTCTTTTCATGTTCACAGTATTGAAAAGGTTCGATATCCCTCGGGGACAACCACTCCATTTTCGCTCTAAAATATTTACACGTGTTACACGCCGTTAACTGTTCTGTTTTCATGTTACTCTCCCTTAATTTTATACCTCTGCCCCATTTCAAACTGTATCCGCCTGTCTTCTTTCTCTGCTTTCTTCATAAGGTCGGCTACATGAGCGAGGATGCCTTTTTTATCCACCTCGATATTATGACCGATAATGCTGTTAATATAGTCCTGTATTTCCGCAACGCTATCTTTGGAAGTCTGTACAAACTGTGGGCCAACGCCGGTCTGAAATACAAACAGCTTATTGCGGGCAAGGTATAACTCCGAGGAGTCAATCATCTGCTGCTGCGAGAAGCCTTTTATTTTGCCCCCCATACGGCCCTGTCGTTTAACAACCTCTTTTATGTCAGCTTTTGGAAACTCTGTAAGGGTACCCGCTGAACAGTCGATTACCTGCGTCTTATCGAGTCTCCATGCTGTTATGAAATTCGTCTTGTAAAACAGGTGCATGGGATAGGTTGGAATCCCATTAGTAGAATAGATTATCTTGCTGTACATCTTCTCTGTGCCTACCGCCTGCGATGTTACGCTGTCGCTTGCGAGTGCTTCCGCTACCGTTTTAACCGGCTGTTTCTGCCATTCCCCGTCAATGAATAGATACCGTGTAAATCTGTCCTGATTAAACGGCATCCCGAAATCTAAGCCACACAGGAAGAACCTGTCAAACCCGAGGTACTTTCCGACAAACAACTCTGCGGGTGCTACCGAGGAAAACATGATAACCATCGCTTTTATTACCGATGTGAATTTATGCTTATATCCTTCGGCCTTTTCAAGCAGTGAATACCCGATATTCTGAGCATTGGCATAAAAAGCCACTTGCGGCTCCGCTTTCCTGAATAACAGGGCTTCATAATCCCACCAGTCAACCAGGGGCTTATCAACACCCGGGTGAAGTACAAGAGTTGAATTCTTATATGCTTCGGGTGGTGCAAGCAATTCATCGGGATATGATTCCCGGTCCAAGGCCACGATATAATCAGGATTAATCCCATGATAAAGCAGGGTGCTTGCCTGAGATGTGCTGCAAATAACCTTACCTTTCCATTCCTTCAGGTACGGAATAGCACGGTCAAGTGACGGGCCGGAACCTACAATGACAACCGGCTCCCCTTTATGCCTATCTTTTACAGCTGCCAAGTCCTTCCATTCGCCGGAAGCTATCTTGCTCATTATCCGGGTATGATTTCCAAAACTGCTATGGATTTCAGGTATTACGTGTACATTCCGGGTAACGTCGTTTACTTGTTCACAGGAAAAAGAATTCTCTTTTATCAGATTTTTCTGATTCTCCACTTCGTTACTCCTTTTAATGGTATTCCGTTCATATCGTGAAATTTGTTATGCTTGTATATCCCCGGGCCTTTGTTGGTTGTTACCTTTGCCTGATCGGGTGGTAACATGGCCGCCGGTTCAA
>Ga0222684_1000387_pt1 | contig 11150 bp, 11 predicted proteins | sample AntAcemetage1075_FD_181150 | JGI IMG/M metagenome (GOLD analysis project Ga0222684, IMG submission 181150) | Saline water microbial communities from Ace Lake, Antarctica - #1075 | ecosystem: Environmental > Aquatic > Non-marine Saline and Alkaline > Saline | place: Antarctica: Ace Lake...
GCAAAATCATTCAACAAGGGAAGGGCAATATTCTCAGAGACAAAAAAGAGACTACATAAAAATATAATCGAGATCATGAAAAAAGAGGATCCTGATTTTATAGAGCCCCTTAAGCTTATGGCATAAAACATGTGGTTATAAAACTCATAAAATAAAAGAGATGGAAGATGTATGAAGATATATCAAAATTTGATTAGCTTGATCGAGGACCATGCAGATGAAATCACCAAGGATTTAGTAAAAGAGTTTCGTAAAAGGGAGGAGACCTGGCACTATCGAGATTCCCAGAGGAGATAGTATATGAGCGTGTCCATCAGGTACTCTATAATGTCTATGAAAGGCTTGGGGCGTGGCTGAGTCAGAATACGTCCAAAAACGTTATCTTTGCTTATTACACAGAACTTGGCAAAGAAAGGTTCAAAGAAGGCATTCCCCTGCAGGAAGTTGTGATGGTGATGCTTCTGGTAAAGAGAAAATTGTGGAAATATATGATCGAAAATCAGTTGGTTGATACTGGCTACGGACTGAATCAGCTGATGGAGATGAACTACTATGTCAACGTATTCTTTGATAGAATCGTACACTCTGTTATAATCGGGTATCAAGAAGAGATGGGGACATCCATTGGCGAATTAGTTGAAAATGAGCACCTTTCAAAGGCCTTTAAGGCCAAGGGAAAGTAGCTTACAGCTAAATCCAATAATAGAAGGATAAGATGCCAGCTTTCTATGGGGGAAATATTTTTCCGCCCTGTCAAGCCAACAGACGAAAGAGGCATCCAGGATCTATTTTATTCTCTCCCTTCACAAGATGTGTATACCAGATTTTTTACCAGCCTCAAGGCCCTGCCACATAAGGTAGTCCAGCCATTAAGCATAATCATTAAAGATGTTGTTGCTATTAATATAAGGCTTTCTGAGCTTGCAAAAGAGATGTTACTGCAATATGATATTTTCAAGAATAAGGTTTGTCATGAAGCTTTGAAAATTAGAACTGGTTCTAAAAATTGATGATTTCGTAGAAAGGAGAACCAATATGCAAAACCTTGATGCAATTTTCTCCCCGCAATCGGTAGCGGTTATAGGAGCTTCCGAGAAGCTTGGGAAGGTCGGGCATGATATTTTTGCGAATATTTTAAAAGGAAATTATAAGGGAACCTTATATCCCATAAATCCCAGTGCAAAATCGATTTTAAGTATAAAAGCATATCCGTCAATTATGGATGTGCCAGATGATGTTGATCTTGCAATAATAATTCTTCCCACCAAGCTTGTCATGAAAGCGGTTGAAGATGCTGTTAAGAAAAAAGTAAAAGGGATTGTGATTGTTTCTGCGGGCTTTCGAGAAGTCGGGGAAGAAGGTCTTGAAATGGAAAACAGGATAGCAGCCATTTGCAAGAAGGCAGGGGTGCGTTTGGTTGGTCCAAACTGCCTTGGCGTTATCAACCCGATTTCTTCAGTAAGCCTTAATGCCAGTTTTTCTTCTCGTATGCCGACAAGCGGCGATATTTCATTTATTTCCCAGAGCGGGGCTTTGTGTACAGCGGTTCTCGATTTTGCTGCGGACAGGAAGTTTGGTTTTTCAAAGTTTATTTCCATCGGCAACAAGGCTGATGTGGATGAACTTGATTTGTTGCGTTATCTGCATGAGGATATTAATACAAGAGTTATTATGCTTTATCTGGAGGAGCTCCGGAATGGACGAGAGTTTATAGATGTTGTTAAGAAGATTACATCCGGAGACAGGCCTACTCCGATACTTGCAATAAAATCGGGAAGAACAAGCGCGGGAGCCCAAGCGGCGGCCTCTCACACAGGTTCACTGTCAGGTTCCGATGCGATATATAATGCTATTTTTCAGCAGGCAGGAATAATTCGAGTAGATACAATTGATGAGCTTTTTGATTTTGCAAACGCCTTTGCTTTCAAAAGCGAAAGCGCGCTGGGAAAATTAAAAAGGAAAGTGCCGCGCGGAAACCGGGTAGCTATTGTTACAAATGCTGGCGGACCTGGAATTTTGGCAACAGATATCACGACATCATCAGGCCTGAGGCTTGCTAAATTCAAGAAAGAGACAATTGACAAGCTTGCAAGCCATCTTCCTTCTGCCGCCAACCTTAATAATCCGGTGGATGTTATCGGAGATGCAGCCCCGGATCGTTATAAGGATGCGCTGGGCGCTGTAATAAGCGATGATGGGGTAGATGGAGTCCTTGTAATACTTACGCCTCAATCCATGACCAATGCTCTTGGTACGGCAGAGGCCATTGTAGAAATTGCCAGGCACACTCACAAGCCCATTTTATCTTGCTTTATGGGGATTGTTGATGTTTCCCAGGGGGTTGATTTTCTTCAGAAGTATGGTTACCCGGTTTACAAGTTTCCTGAAAATGCGGCAAAAGCTTTCGTAGCTCTTTACAGATATTTCAGGTGGTTGAATAGATCACATCTGGAGGAATATGAATTAGAGTCCGACAAAGATAGGGCTGCCGGCATTATAGCAAACTGTCTTGCAGACGGCAAAACCCATTTGGGCGAACTTGATGGAGTGGAATTGTTGAAATGTTATGGGTTTAATGTGTTGCCAACTATTCTTGCAAAAAGTGAAGACGAAGCAGCGGACATTGCAGAGAATATGAAATTTCCAGTGGTTATGAAAATTGTATCACCACAAATTCTTCATAAAACAGATGCAGGCGGGGTTATATTGGGGCTTGAAACCCGTGAAGATGTAAAAAAAGGTTTTAAAGAAATTATTAAAAAGGCTGCGAAATACGATCCTAATGCTGAGATTCAGGGTGTCTTGATTCAAAAAATGGCCATGTCGGGAGAAGAGGTGATACTTGGCATGAGTCGTAAGCCGGTATTCGGTCCTTTGCTGATGTTTGGTCTTGGAGGAATATTTGTTGAGGTTTTTCAAGACGTTGCATTCCGTTTTGCTCCTATCGGCAGAAACGAATCCCGCAGAATGATTAGCAGTATCAAGGGATACAAACTTTTGCAGGGGTTCAGAGGAAGACCAAAGGCGGATATCGAGATTCTTGAAAAGTCGATGGTCAGCCTGTCAGATATGGCAGTAAATCATCCGGAAATTAGCGAGATGGATATCAATCCCCTTCTGGTTCATGAGGAAAAAAAGGGTGCTACGGTGGCTGATTGCAGGATTATTTTGAAAAAGCCGGATGATTCAAAAAACTAGGTTATTATTCAGCTGAAGATTTGCACAGATGAACGCAGATAGGTTGAAGTACAAAGGAATTGATATTATTTTTAGAAGTTTTTATGGAGTCTATAATGAACCTGGTGATCGACTTCATGGAATCTGTTTGTTTGTCAAAGCCACAGATATTGTTAATGGTGTGGGGGCCTTTGTCCCCACACCATTAATGAAACGACATTGTTGTTGAGTAAAATATCAAGTAAATAGGAGTACCTTCAAGATAAGACGGAAGACATTGTCAGAAGTCTTACCTTTGTAAAGCCACCGGCAGAGGCGGCGGTAGTTTACCTTTAATGTAGCTACACACTACTTCCCCCTGTTCTTGAAGACCTTTGAAAGGTGCTCATTTTCACCTAATTTTTCAATGGACCCCCGCATTTCTTCTTGATACCCGATTATAACAGAGTGTACGATTCTATCAAAAAATACGCTGATATAGTAGTTCATCTCCATCAGCTGATTCAGAGCGTAGCCAGAGTCAAGCAACCGGTTTTCGATCATATATTTCCACAATTTTCTCTTTACCAGAAGCAGCACCATCACAACTTCCTGCAGGGGAATGCCTTCTTTGAACCTTTCTTTACCAAGCCCTGTGTAGTAGGCAAAGATAACGTCTTTGGACATATTCTGATTCAGCCAGCTCCCAAGTTTTTGATAAACATGATAAAGGATCTGATGAACACGCTCATATACTATCTCCTCTGAAAAATCTCGATAGTGCCAGGTCTCTTCCCTTTTACGAAACTCTTTTACTAAATCGTTGGTGATTTCATCCGCATGGTCTTCGATTATGCTAATCAAATTTTGATATATCTTCATATATCCTCCTTCTCCTTTATTTTATGAATTCTGTAACCGCGTATTCTTTATACCATCAGTTTAAGGGGTTATATCAAACCTGGGTCGTATCTTTTCAAGATCTCGATTATATTTTTATATAGCTTCTTTTTTGTCTCTGAGTAATATCGGCCTTTTCTTGTTGAATGATTTTGCAAATGTCAATGTTTCTTTCATCAAAGCCCCCTCGTTTGTACAGGGTTTACGAATAACATGATTTGCTTCCAACTTTACTGACCCCTTGTAATTAAGCCTATCCCCATTGTCAAGACAAAAAAGAGGGTTTGTTAATGCAATATGATTATGTCACTCCTAAGTTGCATGAACATTAAAAGGAGGTTAAAACCTCCACTGCTCATACTTAAATTGGTGGTTAGGGGGCGACTTCACCCATCCGGGGACAGCATTCCTGCTCATTTCAATTATCTGTTCAGGAATCGGAAATATTCATACATCTTGGACAGAGCTTTTACCGCTCTTTCCGGGTTTGGATAGAAGACACTTTTGTAGGCACAGTTTTCCACATTATATACGGTATGATGCTTTTCATCCTCGAGGAGGCTTACACCCAGTATGGGTTTGTTATATTTTTCCATCATGTGCGCCACTTGAGCGATGTAATCCACTTCGAGGGCATCGACGAACTTTGTCCCCTCATCCAGGAATTCTTTGGAATAACCGGAGTCAACCTTACGCACTGATTCGATCAGGCGCTGGGCGATTATCCTCATTCCCAGTATACCGAGATTGATAATAGCGTCGCAGCCATCCCATTTCAGAAATTCCTCCATCACCGTTAGCGGTATGGTATTGTCGTGCTCACCCACAATATCTGCCGGATTGGACCTGCTCCAGTAGGGTGGAAGGATTTTGTCGACACGTTCCAGCATTTCATCCGGCAGGACCGGCACCTCGAGTCCTTCCCGTGTGCACATATCGGCGGTTATGACCCCCCATCCGCCGCCGAGGGTAACAATGGCTACGCGGTTTCCCTTCGGCAGAGGCAGTGAAGAAAACGCGGCGGCCAGATCGAGAAGCTCCATTGACCGCTCCACCTTTACTATACCCGTCTGTTTGCATACGGCATCAAACACACGAGAGTCGGAGGAAAGTGCCCCTGTATGACTCGATGCTGCGCGATTTCCTGCCCTGCTCTGTCCCCCCTTCAACAGTACAATGGGTTTCTTCTTTCCTGTTCTCCTGGCACCTTCAAAGAACCGGCGGCCGTCCTTAACACTTTCGATGTAGAGGATAATAATCTTTGTGAGAGGATCGATTTCAAGACCTTCAATAAAGTCTTCAACAGTAACCATAGCCTCGTTCCCGGATCCGCAGAATCCCCTGATTCCGATGGCCTGCTCTTCCGCGAAGGCCAGGAGCTGAACACCCAGATTCCCGGACTGGGAAATGATGGCTGTTGATCCTTCCAGGGGGTTCACGGAAGCGCTGACGCAGAAAAGGTTACAATACGGGTTGCAGATACCCATGGTATTGGGACCGAGGATCAGTATGCCCGCCTTTCGTGCCTCGATGACGAGTTTTTCTTCCATGGCCTTTCCTTCATCATCCGACTCTCCGAAGCCGGAGGTGATGAGGAGCATGTTTTTGATAGATTTTTCCTTGAACTGAGTGATTAGATCCGGCACCATTTTAGCCGGTATGGTAACGACTCCCAGATCAACATCACCCGGGATTTCGGTAACCGATTTATAGACATGACGACCTGCGATGGTTCCCCCCTTCGGATTCACGAGGTATATTTCACCCTTGTAGCCTCCGCTTATCGTATTTACGACAAGCATGTGCCCCCATTTTCCTATTGTTCCTGATGCGCCGACAAAGGCAATGGATTTCGGATAAAACAGCGCGCGTATAACGGCAGGAGCTACTGGCGGGCGGTGTTCTTTTTCGGCCTGTATTTTTCCCGGTACAATCAGTGCGTCGACGGCGACGACAGTACCATCGGATGTAATTAAAAGGGGGTTGATATCTATTTCCGAGATTTCAGGGATCTCCATGCCTATCTTCGACAGCCCCATCAGTGCCTGTATCAGCTCGTCCCGGTTCGCCGCCTTCTCTCCCCTGAAATCTCCCAGGAGCGATTTCGCCTTGATTTCATCGAGCATTTCCGCGGCGTCGGTTTCGGTCAGCGGGGCTATGCGAAAGGTGACGTCGGAGAGTGCCTCGGTAAAAATACCACCGACACCGAACATAATCACAGCTCCGAACTGTTCATCCCGGAACAGACCGGCGACAAGCTCCCTCTTTCCCTGAACCTGCGGCTGAACCAGTAACCCTTCAAGCTCATCTCCCGCCTCGCGGGCGATCAGGGATGCCGCGTTCCTGACAGACTTTTCATCAGTGAGATTCAGGTGTACAAGTCCCCTTTCGGTCTTGTGCAACAGCGTGGCACCGAGTCCTTTCAGTACCACGGGAAATCCCGTCTTTCGCGCGGCCTTCACGGCCTCATCTTCACTGAATACAACCGTTTCGCTGATAACCGGCACGCCATATGTCTTAAGAATCTGTTTTGATTCACTTTCAGTTAGAGCCTTGTTACCGGATGTTTTGATTTTATTTAACAATTCCTCTGTATTCACACCTTACCCCCTTTATAAAAAAACTTTTCATATATATTGTGCGGACACGTCGTGCTTTCTATACCATTAAACTCTGAAAGTGAAGAAAATTTATTGTGCGGAGAGTGACCCTGCGCAGTCGCGATGAATCGGACTTTACGAAGCCATCAACCTTACCTTTGCCATTGGATCTTTTACACCCACAATCGGACTTCCATGGCCCGGGTAAATGGTTTCTATAGAAAGGGAAGAGAGTTTTTTGAATGAGGTTTCGATATCCGCGACACTGCAGCAGAAACGGTTCAGCTCTCCCGTGCCCTCCATGTTCAGGATCGTATCTCCCGAAATAAGTATCTTGTCTCCCTCGTTGTAAAAACAGACGCTGTCCGGCGTGTGACCCGGAGTTGCGATCAGACTCCAGTCCGGAAGGAACGGTATGTCACGCGATTGCGCAAGAGTGCATTCTGGTTTGTATCCAATGCGGGTATAATTGCGGAGAAAGGGGAGGGGAATCCCCGCCTTTCTGCTGGCAAAACTCTGGCAATAATTGCGATACTGGTGCCCCATCCGAGTCATAACGGGCACGAGCCCCATAACCCATCTGGAAAATGGAGGAATCGCAAGCCGCTCTTCCCCTGAGATATATTTTTCCACCATGTGGAAAAAATTGATCTCCGCCTCCGGGAACAACTCCTTCAGTCTGGCGATCCCGCCGATGTGATCGATGTGAAAATGGGTGGCGGTTATGAGCTTGAGTCCACCTTCTTTTCTGCCGTACTTTTCAGTAATGATCTTTTGTATCATCTCCGCGGCCAGGTTCGAACCGACGTCAACGGCCGCCATGCCTTCTTTCCCTTCAATGAGATATGTGTTTGCGTAACCTCCTTCTATATGATGGATCATAGTGTACCTCCCCTCAATTCCGCGCGGTTTCATCCTCAAGAATACTATATGCCCTCTCCAGCAGCATCTTCTGACTTTCGAAAGAGAGGAGATCTTTCGCTTTCGAAAACGAGAGCCACCTGAATTTGGAAATTTCCGTTCCATCCACTATTACTTTTTTCTCATCTGTCTCGCAGAGAAAGTATATGGAGTGCTTGATGATTTCTCTGTCCCGGAATTCTCCCCTCGTGCCGATTGCCGGGTATATCTCTTCCTCCTTAAAGTCATTGATAAATCGAAGCTCTGTAAGCCCCACCTCTTCCTGGATTTCTCTCAGAGCTGTGTCTTTTTCTTTCTCGTTACCCTCAATATGACCCTTTGGGAAACCCCATATATCGTTTCTTTTACTGTAGATGAGGAGAAACAAGATCTTCTTGCCTTTACGCCTGAAGATGATTGCTCCCGCCGAAAATTCCTCGTCCATGTAGCAACTCCTCATCCTGACCGTTTTTAATTTATTCCGGAGAGTTATAGCACCTGTGAACTGGATAGCGAGGGCATAAAATCAAGAATTTTCCTGCGCAGTTGGAGATTTCCTAGAATCTTTAGTTTTTATAGAAAATTTGCCGAAATATCAAGACATTAACGAAATATTTTCAAAGGTGCAGCTTTTCGCGGGCGCCTTTCGACAGCCCTCCGGCAACCAGATCGTAAGAATCATCTATCATTTCAAGGACAAAGTCATCGGGTATTGTTCCGTCGATTATGACCGTATTCCAGTGTTTCTTATTCATGTGAAAGCCGGGTTTTATGGCGGGGTATATATCGCGGAAGGCGAGGGCATCTTCGGGGTCGCATTTCAGATTCATACTGAGGGGGTGCGAGTCGATTGCTGCTATCGCGAACACCTTTCCAATCACCTTGAAGACCAGAGTTTCCGGTCCGAATGGGCGTTCCTCCGTAACGCCTTTTTTTGCGGAACAATATTCGCGAATATCTTCCAACTTCATAATACCTTCCCCTCATAATCCCGCAGTTTGACTAATCTCAGCAGAAGGCTGCCGAAAAGTGTAATGACTCCGAGAAGAATAAACCCGAGTTCAAACTGTCCCGCGTCGCCCAGGATACCGATAACCGTCGGAGCGAGCCCCGCTCCGATCATAAAAGCGACAGGTAAGGCAAGTGACACAGCCAGGCCCCTGCTCTGGGGAGGAGCAATCACTGCGAGCAGGGCCAATCCCACAGGGAAGAAACAAACGGCAAAAAGCGGCTGAAGAAGAACAATCAGTTTAATCCATGACGTATTCGCGAGACCGAGAAGAATAGTCATACTCCCGGTGAGAGCGAAGACAACATTCATTACCTTCGCTGCGCCGAAACGGTCCACGGCCCAGCCCGCGAAAAAGACGATGATCAGGGTTGGAACCCTCGAAATGGCTACAAGGGTGTTTGCCTCAACCCTTAATATCCCGTGGTCGACGACAAGATAGAGGGGAAGCATGGAATATATTCCAGCGGAGCAGCTCAGAGCCAGACTGAACAGTACAATCATGACCCAGAAGGACGGTTTTACCAGAAGAGCTCTGATTGAATCGAAATTCGGTTTCTCACCCGTAAATTCCCCGCCGCGTCCGAATAATAAAAAGGAGATTCCTGACAAAATGGAGGCAAGACCGATCACTACCATAACTCCCCGCCATGGAAACCATATCATGAGCGCCTCTGCCAAAAGCGGAGCCATCACAAAGCCCAGATTCGGGGCCAGTTCATGGATGGCAATCGCTTTTCCCCACTGGCGCGGATTAACCAGATGCGTGATGGTCGCGATACCGGAGGGGAGATAAATTCCAGAAGCCAGTCCCAGAACAAGCATATACGCGCTGATACCCCACACTGTTTCGGCGAAGCAAACACCAAACATGACCAGGCCTATCGCCACGGAGGAAACAGCAATAGTCAGTCTGTGGGAGATGCGGGAGGAAATAAAACCGGACCCGACCAGCGAGACAAAATAGCCGATTGTGATAAGCAGAAAGAAAGATCCCACCTCGCCGTGACCGAGCCCCATGTCCTTTTCGATGGCAGGTGTCAGTGGTGAAAGAATAATCCTGGCGAGAAAATTAAGGAAGAACAGTGCCACAAGGAAAATAATGGGGGCAATTTGTGCCCGCAGCTCCGTCCCGGCTTCAATCTGTTCTTCTCCCGTGTCTTTTCGTAATGAAGATTTATCCATTTGTGCTGTTCTCCAACTGAGTTCGTTTATATCTTTCGCAGCGGAATCGCAAAGGAAAATTTTCGCAAGCCCCGAGAATGTGTTAATATATGATGCACTCGTAGAAAGTCAAAATATGCACAATTTTGACTTTCTACGAGTTTGTTAATATATTGCCACAGGATAAATCGTGCTTATATTGAAATTTAGTAGCGTGGGGTCTCTGTGCCCCACAAAGCCGGTACTTTTTACGGGACCATCAAAGGCAAATAAAACAAAATGGAACATACAGATTACTATCAGACACTCGAAATAGAAAACGATGCAGCAGCGGAGAAAATAAAAGAAGCCTATCGCAGCCAGGCCCTGAAATATCATCCCGATAGAAATAATGGAGATCCGGAAGCAGCCGAAAAGATGAAGTCCATCAACGAGGCCTACGCTGTCCTTTCAAATCCCGAGAAACGGCAAAGCTATGACCTGATGAGAGACCGCTATGGTTCATCGGCTTACAGTCAATTCAGACAGAACTATACCGATGAGGACATATTCAGAGATTCCGATATAAACAGGATTTTCGAGGAACTTGCCCGCTCATTCGGCCTTCGCGGTTTTGACGATTCATTCAAGGAAGCCTACGGAAATGGGTACAAAACCTTTCAGTTCAGAACCAACGGCATGAACGGAAGTGGGTATGTTTTTACAGGCGATCTGGGAAACGGCGGAGAAAACACTATCCAGTTTCCCCATATGGAAGGAGGGCTGGGAAAAATAATCCGGTATGCCTTCAAAAAAATAAGTGGGGTCAATCTGCCGGAAATCGGAAGAGATATGGTCGATATTGTCCGTCTGAGCCCGCAAAAGGCGCACGAAGGTGGACAGTACGAATACACCAATTGGAAGAAAGACAAAAAAATCATGATCAAGATACCCGCGGGTATCAGTGACGGCCAGAAAATCAGACTTGCCGGTATGGGAGAAGAAGGGAGCGGAGGGGCAAAGCCCGGCGACCTCTACCTGAAAGTTCATATCAAAAAACCAATCTTAACGGAAATCAAAAGTTTTATAAGTAACTGGATAAACAGGTAAATCTATCCGCTGACAATCTTCCTTCTCCATGTTTCCATTGTCATCCTCTATAGATTCCCGCCTACGCGCGAATGACAGACTTTTTACCATTGCATCAATAGTTTCAATCAGCCATTATTTTTCATTATCATATATGTCGCGAGGGCCTTTGCGATGAGATCGCCATCGGAGTTTCTCACCTCCACATCCCCCAGGGCCGTCTTGCTTCCCTTGTAAACGATCTTTGCCTCCGCCGTAATTTCTCCCCCCTTAAACGGTATCAGGTAATTGATCTTCATCTCTATGGTTGTGAAAATTTCATCCCGTTCCACCAGGCCGATCAGCGCCATGGC
>Ga0222684_1000407_pt1 | contig 10875 bp, 19 predicted proteins | sample AntAcemetage1075_FD_181150 | JGI IMG/M metagenome (GOLD analysis project Ga0222684, IMG submission 181150) | Saline water microbial communities from Ace Lake, Antarctica - #1075 | ecosystem: Environmental > Aquatic > Non-marine Saline and Alkaline > Saline | place: Antarctica: Ace Lake...
TTGACAAGGATCCCCAATATAAAAAACATCATAGAAAACAACAGGGCCACAACTCCAAGTATCTCTTTCATAATCTATGCCCCCCCTGCCCCAGCCGGGGCAAGGACAAGATTATAATTCAATTCCTCCCGAACCTTTTTAGAAAGTTTGTGTTTCCGGTCCGTGCCGGTAGAAAGAAAGAACCCCTTTAATTTCTTGGATAAATTCGCAAGGCGGGCAAGAAACCTGTACCCGCGTTTCGTGAGAAAATAGAGGGTCGACGCAAAGATCATCTTCCCGTTCTGGTCCCGTTTAATCCTTCGTTTCCGCTTGATATACTCGCGGTCTTCGAGGTGTCTCAGGTGGTAATTCAGGGCGCGCCGGTGTATGGGATTCCCGTAATATTTCCCAAGTATTTCACATAGTTTCGCTTGAGAAGGAAAACAATATCGCTTACCTTGTTTCAACATCAAGTGAGACAGTGAGAGGATGATCGAATTTTTTGATTGGCCTGTAAGTTCCATGGGTAAATTACCTCCTGCCGGTGATCATGTTGCGTGCCCTGAGACATTCGTTATAAAACCGCCTTTTTGGCATGATAGCTGCTTAGCCATGTTATACAGCTAGCAGTTGTACCTAAAATCCTATCAGGTGCCTGTTGATAACTTCTCAGAAGGAAAAAACCTTTATAAAATGAGCGGTTATCAACAGGCTTCCTTCTTCCTAAATGTACTTATCAACCTTTAATGAACTCTTTAACAACATAATTTCTGTTTACATACCTTATGGTGTGCAGTCCGAGTGCACACGGAAGAGGGGAAATTTTTTTTGGGCCGCGGCGAAATTTTTTTTCATTCGCGCGGCGGTGCTATCTGCCTGAGAACATTATCTAAAATCTCTACAAGAACATCGTCCCAGGGGTTCGCGGATTCTGCTGCTGCAAGCCGTAATTTCTCCACCATGATCTGCATCTCATTTATCAGAATCGGGGACAGGCTATAAAGTAGGGTCTGCATGATCTTCATCAAAATTGTACTTCTGAAAATGTCCATGATCGTACCTCCTCGGTATTAAAATGCTTTATGAACAGCGTTGCTCCGATCCTCGCTGTTGGGGTGAGTGTAAACCTGCGTCGATGCCAGGCTCCTGTGGCCTAAAAGCTGTTGAACTACCCGGATGCTGCTGCACCGCATAAGGCGTGTCGCAAAGGTGTGTCTCAAACTGTGAGGTGTGAATGCCTCCCCTAACCAAAGGCGGGTGTAGTGATCAACAATCCTTTGTATATCTTTTTGTTGGATGGGGATCCCCTGGTTGAAGGTTTTGAAAGCGTGGGCCGAAGGATCCGCAGGCTTTCCGGATTCAAATTCTTCTAAAAGATAGCTTTCCAACGCGCTAATCAGTACCGGTGTCAGGGATATATAGCGCATTGTATTTGTTTTACTGTGGCCATTCAGAATATTGATCGTATGAAAAACCTCTTTCCCGTAACAAAAATCTTGAAACCGGAGATTACAAACTTCCCCGTTCCTCATACCGGCGTGAAGTAAGAGAAGCAAAATACATTGATCCCGCGCGGGTGCTTCTCGTACCCGCGCCATAAATGCCGCATACTGCATATCTGATAGTGTGTGAATCATGTCCGACCTCCATAAATCGATTCTAAGCCACTTTCTTTTCAAGGTGGGAGGGATTGCACCAACCAAAGGGCAAAATTCAAACCTCCCCGCCACCCTGTTCTTAATTCTACTATTTCGGATCGTACTCGATATGTATATGGTCACCTTCTGGGACAATGTCGAAATCGGCCCCCAAACTGTCGCGCATCCTTGAAACGGCCGTTATGGGATCGTGTGCGGGTAACCGAATATCAAAAGCCCTGTTCGCATAGTGCAGGGATCCAGCCCCATGATTACCCTCAAAAGTCGAAGTAACAATAACCTCCTCACCATCGAGATAAAGAACACCATCCACCGCGCCCAGCGCCCGCCGCGTGTTTCTTTCCAGCTGGGAAATATCAACCCCCGCTTTTATTAACATCTTGCCCCCTTTCTGCCTCTTGTTCATCTGTCAGGCCCACTAAATACATCGAACCGTGCTCCAGCGCATAATGCCCCAGGACGGAAATATACAATTTCAAACCGTCCACCCGTCCACCGGTATCTTTCCAAACTCTCGGATTGATACTGTCACCTTTCTTCATAATGCTGTCAAGCCTCCTTTCACGACATATTGAAAAAAACCCATAACAGCAAAAAGACATACATGCAAGAGGAAAATATTCAACCTTAAAATAATATGACGCTTTCTTGCTTTCACAAATAAGTCCCTTTTCTTAATGAGAATCCATTCTCCAGGAGGGGCCGAATAAGTCTTAGTATATGTAAAGAGCGACATAATAAAAAACAATAAAAAACCCCTCGCCCGAATTTCGGGGAGGGGTTCATTATTGAAAACTTGTCCGAAGGTAGAAAATTATCCGTGGATAGTTTTCGCCTTCTGAGGAGCGATCGCCGGAATTGTGGGATCGACGCCTTCAAGCAAGTACTGCATGACATAATAGTTGAAGCCGGAAATCGGAGGATATACATCCCGCGCGGCTACATTCCATTTGTCTTTGTACTCTTCGTCGCCACCAGCGCCCGACTCGGGTGTCACGGCAACAAGTGCCTGCCACGCTGCAACAGCGGCGGCCATCTTCTCGCGCTGAACGATCTGATTGTCAGTATTGGGGTTGGTGGGCCTGAAATACCCGCGAATGTAATTTCTTCCTTTCCAAATTGACGCGGTCAAGGTTTTGTAGATTGTGCCGCTCGCGTCAACTGACATAAATGGACCTGATACTTTAGCCATAATCCTGAACCTCCTTTTCTGAGATGGGTAATCTTAGACACTGTTTTCAATGGTTTGCAAGCTAAAAATGCATCTATAGCTTTCGAAGCACTGCAAAGCGCCAGTGCTCCAGGGGAAATCCAGTGAACTCCGTTGATGTGTAAAGGTCAATCTCTACTTGGGGCAATTGCTGCCATTTGTACATGGGTGAAAAAATCTCTTCAAGCCAATCGTCCCAGGGCCTTATATTAACATGGCTTTCCTCGGTATAATCGCGCTCGTCGTTTGGGATCGTGTCTATTTCTAAAAATATGATCCCCCCCGGTCTCGTCATCCGGAGGAAATTCAAAAGCACGCGCGGGATGTGCTCCTGCAGGATGTGTTCCAGGGTGCTTGAGCAAAATAGAATATCGATCGAGTCCGGTGAAATCATCGAGGCGTCCTCGAGGCGCGATTGATAAACCGGGATCTCGCAATGCGTCCGGACGAAATCAAAACAAAAAGAGCTTGCATCGATGCCGGAGCAAACCGCGCCCAATTTGCTGAACGCATACATAAAATGACCCAGACCGCACCCGGCATCGAGGAGCGTCTTACCCTCAACGGGAATCACGGAATTAAACCATTCACAGGCCTGCGCGTGCCACCGATCGCCTAGAGCCTCGGTCATGTGACGGTAGCTGCTCTTTACGCCGGGAGTGTCCCAGTACGGTTTGTCGTAATAGCTTTCGATTTCTGAATAATTGAATTTCTCCATTTTCAAAGCACCCTTTCCTATACTTTTTTGAGAACTATTTTCATTTCTTCAATAGCAGCGATCCCCGCCTTTGCTAAGAAAGGATCCTTGTCCCAGTTGACATTCTCCTCGAATTTTACAGAAACTTTTTCAAACCGGCACCCGTTGTTAAAGTGCAGTGCCTGATCATACCATTCGCACCAGTGATTAAAAGTCTGGTGATTAAAAAAGCGAACGTGCGAGGGATCCCCGCACCCCCAGTGCCCGGTTATCCAGGGCACGCGAATTGTAAGGAGCCCCCCGGGGCGCAAGATCCGGTGACACTCGTTCATCAGCGGAATAAAATTGTGTACATGCTCGAAGACGTGAGAAGAGTTTATTGCCGAGCATGACTCAGATTGAAACGGGAGGGGTTCTTCCAGATCATGATAAATGTCAGCGGGGATGATCCCCTTTTTATCTAGATTCGTCCAACCGTCCCAATAGTCATTTCCGCAACCAATATTCAATTTCATAATAAAGCTACCTCCTTTTTTTTACTGATCAGTGATCGTAACTTACGATTTGTCTCCCTCTTATCAAACCGCACCATGCAATCCGCGTGGTCGCAATCGTACCCACCGCAGCCCCTGCAGGGCGCAGTCGTGATCACAGTCTCTACGCCGGCATCCGCGTCCAGAATATGTTCCGGAAGAGTCGGACCCCAAAAAGAAACGGTCGGAATTTTCAGATGTTGGGCAATGTGCATTATAGCGGAGTCAATACACACGCAACCATCACAGCAGGCCATAACAGCGATTACTTTTTCCCAGGACAATTCCCCCTGCAGAGAGATCACTCTAGGGTGATCGATAGGTTTTTCGCCAGCCCCGCCCAGGTGTAGAAAAAACAGATCCTTTTCTTTTAACAGGGGCGCGATCAATTTCAGCGCGTCCCCAGGTGGCAGGCTTTTCGTGTTCGTATTGCCTGACATGGTATGCAGCGCAATCAATAAAGCGTGCGGTCGACCGCACGCTTCTTGTATTATTGCTCTAGCCTCACTAAGGGAGGCAGGGGAAAGGTCGAAATCGGCACGTTGCGCGGGCCGTTTCAGGCCGGCAATCAGTGAATAAATCCCAACCTTTCCCCCGACCGGGTATGCCCCGCTTACGCGGGTAATCCGTGAAAAGCTTATAGTCGCGGAGCGCCGTGGAACGAAATCTTTGGAAGTTAAAATTTTAACTTTTTCAAAGCCTTTTAGCAGTTTTAGTGCCCGGGATCTTGTACCGTCAATTAAAGCGGTAAGCGAAACATCCGGATATTCTTTTTGCAGGGAAATCAGAGCGTCCGCCTGGTCCAGATAATCTCCCATGCCACCTTCGAATTCAAAAAGAACTGCTTTATACCCGATCAGGATCGCAGTCGCCGCCTTACTCAGAAAGCTAAGAGTGGCACCCAGCCCGTCTTTGCTTACAAGGAAGGGAGCTTTCCCAGGGACATTGTACCGAACGTGGAACTCTTCCGGATCCACTGGCACGCTTGAGTGAAAATAAAAAAAGTAATAACGTAACGTCGGCCGAGGCGGAACCAGCTGCTCTAATTTCTTCCGTGATTTGATATATTGATTCGGCATGACTTTAATGATCTTGCCTGATTCAGGATCATAGACAATCGTTTGAAACTGTTCATAAATACCCATTTGTGCCTCCTCTTTATTCTGCGTTTATCATAAAGCTATCGAGAACACATAACTCAATGTTAATGTTTCGTTGTTGTCGAATGATACATCATATAAAGTACGGTCAATGCAGCATTCATGCGAGCCGCCAACGTAGGTATATAGACCAACTTCCTTGACATTTACCGTCGCGCCCGTATTGTTCTGAAATCCCCTTGAAATTTTAACTTGCCAGGTGGCAACATCCGGGTTTTCTAACGCGAAAACCGGGGGCTGATGCCCGATATTTGCAGTCATTTGGTTTTCCAGTTTATAGTCATCCATTGCAACCGCATTAACCTCACCCGAACCTATTACAAGGCCGTATGCTGTAAGAATCCCGGCGTTACATCGCAAATTATAACTATTGCCGTCTACTATTTGGTTTGTCCCATCAACCTTCTTTACGGTCTGCTGGGTGTCGCTGGTTTGTGCCATGATTAGCTGAATGAAGGCTTTTAAGAGCGAGTGGCAGCGTTGGGGCGCAATCCGCCTTATTTCTATCCCGTTTACGTCTTTAACTGTTGCGCCCAGTTCCCCTTTAAGTAATAGCATGACTGACCTCCATGGAAAGTACCTGGCTTATTTCTATCCCCCCGGCTGATAATGACCCCAGAATTCCGAATATTGTCACCCCATCTTTAATATTAGCGGCCACCAGATCGGCGTCTTGTGCCGTGCATGTTTTCCCGGCGGGGTATCTCCCGGCAGGGATCGGAACGACTTTAACCCCATCTGCGCCCGAATATGAATCCTTTACAGTCGCTTCAATCCCCGCTTTGTAAGTGATCAAATATTCTTGAGTTGTTTTAATGGAATTGAAAAGGCTGTTCAATTCCCAGGCGTCAATATAGTGTTGCTGATCTTCCACAGCCGGAAACTCATCAACCGCCTCCGGAAAGGTTTTTGTGTAATCGCTTTCTGTCAAATGCGTTGCTGTCATAACGTTACCCCTCTATGTTCTCTTGATAGGTTAATATATAATTCTCAATTGACTTTACCGAAGCGCCTGCCCGATTATAAATCCACGCCTGCCACGAGTGAACCCCGTCCACCATTGTCGGAAACTCATCAAAAGCGGTAGGAAACGTGGCGGAGTAGTCCCCCGCCGCCAATTCGGCACCGGCCGGCTCCTCATTAAAGGTCGCCGAACTGAAAAGGATCCAGCCCAATAATATCACGTCGGCCATTAAGTATATCTGCATGAAATAATTAAACGCGGACAATTCGGGCCTCGGCGGATCCGCGTATGCTTCTTTCTCTGTGGGTGTCAGATTCCCCCAGGCAACGCAGCCCGCTGCATAAAATGCCCGGTGGGCCGTAAGCGGGGCAGATCGGGCCGGGCCTCGGTGAAATTGGGGTGTTACCTGATCCCAGACTTTGCCCTTTCGGAATGTCGCAAACATACCCACACTACCGGTCGCCTCTTGTGAAAAAAGTGGTCCTGTTACTTTAGCCATCATGCCTCCTTTCCAATTTGGAAATTGCTTTTTCTAAAGTGTCTTTTGTAAACCTCTCAAAGCCGCACTTTTTACATATCCAGACATTTTTTTTAACTGGGCCTTTGCACGCCCTGCAGGAACCTTTCCAAAACATCGGAGCGCCGCATTTCCGGCATTTCGGCCGCTCGTATTCATCAAGAATGGTTCGCGGCCGGTCCTCTTCCCGCGTGGTGATCCTCGCGCGGATCCCCGCGCATTCTTCCGGATGGTCTTTATAGTATAAGCGTACCGCCTCGGTGATATTTTTAGTTCTCCCTGGGGTGATATACTCTGCTCTCGCAGCGGCGATCGTCAATTTCCTTTTTTGATCTTCTGCTAGTTTCATAATTTACCTATAATAGCCCTGCTGGGCAACAACCCTTAGCTATTTTTACCTCTGAGCGCATGTCTGTAACGCCTAACGAGTGATTTTGTCCCATGACTGTAAATCCGTCCCAGCATGTCCCCCTTATTGCGGGAACATCCTCAACCGGATTCGTATACCAGCAGAACTGTGGGGTACCCGCGCACCTCCGCAATTCAGTTCCTTCACAATCATATTGGGCAACCATAAAATATGTCACAGGCCCACACCAATAATCGCAAGGGGGCTTGGAGTAAGGAGAATACACACAATCCCCTCCGCTGTATCCGGTTATCCACTTCACTTCGTATGCGGTCGACCCCGCACCGTACGAGTTAATCCCTATAGCTAAATTCGCCATCATGGCTCCGCCGCACCACAGCTCGATGGTCGGGTTCAGTTCGCAAGAGGGGTTTTCATCCGGCGCGGTGTAAATTACAGATACGCCTGATTCTCCGGATAGAGAGCCACCCCCTCCAGTTATTGCCCAGTTATAGTCGCAGCCTTCTTCGGCCCCTTCAACTGTCAAGGTCTGCTCCTCGTTTACCTGCATTCCCTGGGTCGTGTAGCCGATAGAAATATCCGTGCAGTCACAATCAGATACGCAGGGAAAACAATCACCATCAGGCATAGCCCCGTCATTTGCCAGGGCAAACTTAATACAACAGCGCAAAAAAAGATCATAGTAGCTACATACTACGCCATGTTCAAGTTTAGCAGCCCAAACACTTTCTTTTGAAGATGTAGGCGGATCAGGTTCTACCACGGGGCACGCCTCCGGAAGAGAATTCCACAGGAACGTGCATTGCTGAAAGGCAGTCCGGTACTTCTCTTGCGCGGTCGTACCGTCGCCCTGCTGGGTAGGCCGCTCCCCGCGGCTGCTTTTCCCCAAAATATCCCACGTCATTTACTCGTCCTCGTCTTCGCTGTCTGCGGGATCGATAGCCTTAGATGGATAGGGTCCCCCTAAAACCATACGGATCAATTCACCTAAAAAGTGTTGCGTGCCGTCTGCTTCTTCGTAGGTCATCATCCTAACGTCCGGATTCCATCCCTTGACTTTTGCCATTTTACACCTTTTAGATCTAAAATCTTTTTTACGGATATACTTGAGATATTTGATAATTCCCCGGCGGAAAATACTCAAAACCCGGATCCTTAAACTTCCCCTCGAACCACTCATTAAGGGCCTCGATCGTTACCGGCTCTGACGTTTCCATGCTCAACTCCAAAGGGTTCTGAAAACTCGAGCGCGCAAGATTATGACTCCCCAAAAAAGCACGTCGGTCATCAATCAGTATGGCCTTTGCGTGGCAAGTGTTCCTTGAAGGTGATAGCCAGAAAGGAAAGCGCCACTCTTTCAGCCGCCGCACCAAAAACTTGCCGGCGTGATAATTCGTTTTGTGCGCCCTGGGCCTGTCTATCAGAAACCGCACGTCAACGCCGGCTTTCTGTTTCGCGCGGAGGGTGCTCATTAAGATATTTATTAGATCGTTCTTTTTCCGGAAATTAAAACTCAACACATAAGTCGAAATCCATACCCTGACTTTTGCCTTGTCCAGTGCCTTTCTCAGTGCCGGTCCATAAGTAAGAGAGTGTAACGCCATCATTTTGTTCACCTTGTTACAGCTTGTTGTTCAGGTAAAGAGAAAGAAAATAGTGATAACCGGGTAGCCGCTTCCCCAGCTTCGACGCGCGGGAAGTGTAGGTACGTTTCGTTGTCTGGTCCAGCGCTTGCCATGCAGCAACAGCCGCCGCAAATTTAGGCTGATAGGGGATCAGGTGGGTTTTTGCGGATCCGTCATAGGCGGAGTATTTGCGAGCAACCTGTTTTCCGTGAATGACTTGAAAGATAAGCGTTTTTTCCCAGGCACCGCGTACGCGGATCGAGAATAGTGGCAGTCTGGGCGTTGTGTAGTCGGGAACTATCATCAGGAAAAAACGGTAAACTTTTTTTTAAGAAAAGTCAAGGGCAGGACCGGCGGGCGCCGGGTGCCTGCCCCTGGGTAAAACTTTAGGAATTTTTGCCGGCCGCTTTACGTAACGTCGCACATTCCGCTAGCAAGTCGACAATCCCCTCCTCCCTAATCTCTACCAATTCTTTCCATTTCCGATTAGTCGCGTGTAGCGTCAGAACCCGATCATTTAAGTCGCTGATCTGCGCCAGCAACTCGTTTATCGTCGCGCCGCGCTCCGCGTTTGCCGCCTTCAGCGCCGCGACCGTGCCGCGATTGGTCTCGATCCATGCCTCCTGATCGGCGATCACTACCTTATAAGCCACAGCTGAAACCTTCACGGCGCCGGGCAAAAGCGTAGAACGGGACCGACACAAAGAGAGCAGCACGGGCCACTTCTCAAAAACGGCAGCACGCCGATCCGGCATTAACCGCGTTAAATCACCGGGGCCATCTTCCAGAAGTAAACCACCATCGTCACTTATAAATACCGCCGCGCCATCCTCCATCGTACCCCAATATTTGTGTTTCACGATACCACCTCCCCCGTATCTAAAATCCGGACCCTAAACAAACAGCCCGTCGCAGCCCGTATAAAACCACAAACACGGACACCCTCACTAACCAGCGGGATCCTTTCTTCAGCAAACCACCAATGCCGAGACGTGCCATCGTCACAGTCGACAATAGCATAGGGACTTTCCCAGGGCATCACCCCGTGGCAGCCGAACCCCACCCGCCGAACAACCCCAACTGTTTTTAAAGATTTTGTCATACTAACCCCCCTTTTCCGGTCTCCCCGAATGCCTCACCGGGGGCACTCTTTAGTAATGCAAGGTGCATGCCATAGAAAACCACAATAAAAGCAGCGACTTACAAATCGGAAAACCTGAAAAGTGCGTTCTGTTTGCCACCAAAGTGGCAATAAAAATCACCCTCTAATTGGTTGACGTCAGCCAAATCCTGCGTGGAGCTGCACACCATTTGCGCACCACAATCAGGACCCGCTTTTTGGCCGTGATGAGAAAATGCCTCTTTTCACTCACTGACCAGTGTAGTTTTCAGTTTTGATACTGCGCTGCGCTTGCGTTTTCGCTGCGCTTCGTTAAATTCGAATCTATTTTTTTTGAGATATGGGTTTCTTTCCGGTAAATTATTCTATTTTCCATGCAAGTTTGATGATCACTGTTTGAGCATTGGGAGCCCCCAGGGGGGCGGATGGGAGCAGTCTTTTTCCCTTGCTGTAGTTTAGCCAGGGAAAAAGTCTGCGGAGGGAGGGCGGGGGGTTTTTAAAAAGGCTGAGGGATTGCGGGGTCCCCGTTTTTTTGGGGTCCGCGCTTTCCCTCGTAAGCCGTCAATGCATACCGGCGATTTTCCTTTAATCGGCGGTTTGCATAAATGCCCCGGCGGAGAGAGTTACAAGCCGGGCGGCGGTATTCTCGGCCGGGCGGTTTGTATCTCTCACCGTGTACTTTTTGAAACCCTGTTCTTTTTGGGACCTTTGACGCGCCCAACCGTCGATCTGGAACAACCGTCGATCTGGAACAACCGTCGATCGGGAACAACCGTTGATCTGGAACAACCGTCGATCTGGAACAACCGTCGATCGGGAACAACCGTTGATCTGGAACAACCGTTGATCTGGCCCAACCGTCGATCTGGAACAACCGTCGATCTGGAACAACCGTCGATCTGGAACAACCGGCGATCTGGAACAACCGTCGATCTGGAACAACCGTTGATCTGGAACAACCGTTGATCTGGAACAACCGTCGATTTGGAACAACCGTCGATCGGGAACAACCGTCGATCGGGAACAACCATTGATCTGGAAC
>Ga0222684_1000409_pt1 | contig 10848 bp, 10 predicted proteins | sample AntAcemetage1075_FD_181150 | JGI IMG/M metagenome (GOLD analysis project Ga0222684, IMG submission 181150) | Saline water microbial communities from Ace Lake, Antarctica - #1075 | ecosystem: Environmental > Aquatic > Non-marine Saline and Alkaline > Saline | place: Antarctica: Ace Lake...
ATCGTTATGCTTATATAAATATAACGACATGCAAAAAAAATACCTTTTCTTAAGGATTGTAATATACTATGCTAAAATTTTAGTATGAATATTCTTTTTTAAAGTATACAATATTACTTTAGAATTTTTCAAGATTAATTAAACTTCTGTAAAAATATTTTCCTCTATTATTTTTTATTTAAATAAGCACAAATTGCCTCTAATACTGCTCCTCCAACAGATCGGGCTTTATCGGAAACAGTAAAACAGTAATCTTTTATTCCTCGAGGGTCAATATCCCCCACTTTCATTCCTTTAGTCACCCGACTTTTAGAATAAATTAATCCCCGCAGAACACCAAATATTTCTGCTTTCAAGGGAACTCCCTCTACTTTTGCAATAATCTCACCAACTTCAACTATATCACCAATATTATGTAATGGTATAATTTTACCTTCGACTGGGGCTTTTAATAATCTTCTTTTTGATTCTCCGCCTACTTTTCCAGGCACACCAGTATCCGGTGCAGCCTTACCCTGATAGTAAACTCTCCCCAGGTTATGTCCCCGCATGGTCTCCACTACTACATCAACATCTTCCCCAGCGGTAAAACCCGGGCCCAAGCCAATAACCAGGGGTGCCTGGTTTATTTTTGTCCCCAAATTGCGTTTGGCCAAAATAGCATCTATCAAAACAGCAGGAGAAAGCTTTTCAATACAGCAACCTTCTGGGTTTACTAAAACTGGAATCTTACCCTGTTTAACAGTATCTTTCGCTTTTTCCCAGGAAGGAATTAAAACAGCTTCTACCCCTTCTACGATAGCCTTTCCCTCGTAAACTGCTCGGGCAAAGGAAACAGGGAGACGGATAACCGTAGGATGTTCTACTTCTAAAATAATCACGGGAAATCCAGCTTGAAAAAGCCTCACTGCCACCCCGGTAGCTAAGTCTCCTCCACCGCGAATAACTATTAATATATTATTCAATTTTAATTTTCCCTTCTATTTCGCAGTAATTTTAAATACGTCTGGGCTTTTAAATAATCCTTTTCTTGATCAATATCAAATAAAATTGTTTCATCTGAAATATTTACTCTTTTTACCTTTTCGGGATGGGCTTTAATTAAAACTCTCCCTCCTACATCACCAGTTACAGCCATTAATTCATTTTTCCAACAAATATCAAAAAGAACCGGATTCCCTCGCTTATCCTCAAAATAAGGTACAACTATTTCCCCTTTACCAGGGGAAAAGGATTTTATCAATTTATTTATAATTTTAGAAGTAATTAAAGGTTGATCTCCTAAAATAAGAAAAAATCCTTCCGCTTCCTGAGTGTTTATTTTTAACAAAGCCTTTTTAATTGAAGTACTCATCCCCTTACGAAAATCAGGATTAAGCACGATTTCAGCTCCCCATTTCTTACCTGTCTTAATAATTTCTTTATCTTCGGGGCGAACCACTAAAAAATATTTATCTAAGGGAGTTGACTTTGCTACTTGCAACACCCATTCTATCAGTTTCTTATTACCCAGAGGAAGAGTTAATTTTACTTTCCCCATTCTTTTACCTTCTCCAGCTGCTAAAATTATTCCGTAAATCATGACGTTTTTACCTTCCTGATTACCTCAGTTATCACTTCCTTATGACCAGCAGCCCCTATAATTATATCACTAATTTTCCGGTGACAGATTTTTAAAACTTCAAAAGTTAATTCCTCTGCCATTTTTAGGCCATTAGAATCCTCTACTTTGTTAATAAAAAGGTGACGGCGGCAGTCTGGAGGAGCCTCCTTAAACAAACCCTCAGGATGGCAAATTAAAAAGGCTAAAGCTTCTACTCCAACCTTTTCTCCTAAATTTAATCCGGTTAGCCGTGAGAAAATTTGAGAACGAAAAACATTTTCTTCTTGTAAAGAAAGACCCAGAGCGTCTATACCAATTACTCCGATTAAATCTGTAGTCGATAAAGGGATTACCGGCTCATGAGAAGCGGGAGCTTTTACTGATCTTCCTGCTGCCCCATCGGCTTCTACTAAAAAATAATCCGCTATTTTATCCTCCCACCATTTATCTAAGTAAAGGGGTTCGGGACCCGAAATTTTTTCTCCTTCTTTTTCTTTTATACGATGATGCACCAGTACTATTTCCCTATTTTTATTTTGAAAAAAATATTTTTTAATATTATCTTCCATAATTTTTTCATCATTAAATTCAATTAAGTTTCCTTTTTTTATAAAAGAAGTTAATTGCCAGCTAAACATTTTAGTAGTAGTAGTTAGAATCATTCGTTTATTTTTAAGAGCCAGTTCCTCTGCTAATCGATTAAAAAGGGTACTCTTTCCACCTGCACCTACGAGAGATATAAAAGCTCTTTCTTTTAAATTTAAAGCTTTACTGATTAACATTTAATTTCAATCCTCATTTATGATAGTAATTCAAAAAGTTAAAAATATTTAAATCAGGTTATATACAATATATTGTAATTTTGTAAACTATTCACTTTTTTTTGGGCAGACACAAGGTCTGCCCCTACAATAGAATCATAATACATTATATGCACATTGATATTCCATTCACTTCTTTGGACTGTAATCACTTTATTTACTTTATTTTATTTTTTAAAATAATCTTTTTTTAAGCCTCTGATTATTCTTTCTGCAGTAGCAGGTAATCGCCTGATTCTTACTCCGGTAGCATTATAAATAGCGTTTAAAACAGCAGGAACAATATTATTATAAGAGGGTTCACCTATACCTTTGGCTCCGTAAGGCCCTAAACCGCCGCCTGATTCAATCATAATAGTTTTAACTTCCGGAGAATCAATTGAGGTGGGAATAAGATATTCAGCAAGAGAAGGAGTTTGAGGAATTCCTTTTTTTAGAGTATAATCTTCAGATAGAGCATAGCCTATTCCCTGTATGGAACCGCCTTCCATCTGTCCTTCTACACAGGCTGGGTTAAGTGCTTTTCCTACATCATAGCAACTGACAATCTTTAAAACTTTTACCTGTCCTATTTCTATATCCACTGCTACTTCTACAGCTTGGGCTCCAAAGGCAAAATCAGGAAAAGTCATACCCTTTATATTAGTTAAATCAGGTACTCCGGTAAAGGGCGCATTAAATTGGGCTTCCGAATACAATTCTATCCCAGCTGTATTACATGCTTGTATAGCTTCCGTTAAAGGCAAATACTCTGATTCATCATATTTTACTACTACTTTTTCAGAAACAATATCTAATTTATCAGGATTAACATTTAAAACCTCCGCTGCTTTATTCAAAATTCGGTTTCTAACTTCTCTTGCTGCCTTGAGAGCGGCATTTCCTGACATATAAGTTTGTCTGGTAGCGGTAGTAGTTCCGGCTAAAGGAGTAAGCATAGAATCAGTATAATAGATTTTTACCTTTTCCATAGGTACTCCCAATTCATTTGCCGCAATTTGAGACAAAAGAGAGGCTTGTCCTCCACCTAAATCAGGTATCCCGCTTCTTACTATCAAACTGCCATCGGTTTCCAATTTTACATAACAGCGGGAAGAATCACGAAGAAAAGTCATTCTCCCATAACTCATCTGCCCCATAGCTATGCCCCGGCCGATTTTAATATTTTTGTCCTTAGAAACAGTGGGTTCTTCTAACCCCGCCCAAGCTTTTTCCGCAGCTTCCGGCAAAGCTACATAGGTTTTTATCACCTGCTCGGTAGTAGACAGGGCATCTCCGGTATGCATACAATTTATCCTTCTAATTTCTAAAGGGTCCATATTTAATTTTACTGCTAATTCATCTATCATACTTTCATAACCAATATTGGCTTGATTAGAACCAAAACCTCTAAAAGCACTGGCAAAAACATTGTTGGTTAAAACCATCTGAGTTTTTATTTTTACATTAGGAATTTTATAGGGACCAGTGGCACTAACGGTAGCATATAAACCAACCCAGGGAGTTAAATAAGTATAAGCTCCGGCATTTCCAATATAGTGTGCCTCTAAAGCTACAATTTTCCCATTCTTCTTTGCTCCGATTTTATATTTCTCAATAAAAGCATGTTTTTTGGAATGAGCCATAAGAGATTCTTCTCGAGTATAAACTAATCTTACCGGCTTTTTGGTCTTTAAGGTAAGTAAGGCAATAAAGGATTCTACTGTAATATCTTCTTTCCCTCCAAATCCTCCTCCTATCATAGTCCCGATATAGCGGACTTTATTATGAGGAAGATTAAGTACTTCTGCTACATCTCTAAAATGTTCTATAACCTGGCTGCATACCCTGATATTAATCGTTCCATAATCATCTAACCAGGAAATTCCGGCTTCCGGTTCCAGGTAAGCATGATCAATAAAAGGAATTTCAAATCTATCTTCTACAATCACTTCGGATTCAACGAAACCTTTTTCTATATCTCCAGTAATACAGCCAAATTCATTTACTATATTACTATCTTTTTCTCCGACCAGATAAGCATCCGGTTTCATGGCTTCTTCCGGGTCAAAAACTCCGGGAAGAAGTTCATATTTAATTTCAATTAAATCACAAGCTCTTTCTGCTATCTCTTCAGTCTCTGCCGCTACCAGGGCAATTGGTTCTCCGACAAATCTTATCTTCTTGCCTTCTTCCGCCAATACCCTGTATAAGCCTTCAAAACCCCCTTTAACATCTGTAGATTGACCAAATTTAGTTACTGTTTCATTACGGGGAACATCACGAGCGGTTAAAACTGCTTTTACTCCTTTTAATGATTTAGCTTTACTTATGTCAACTGAAACAAGTTTTGCAGCCGGATATTTACTGCGGCAAACCTTGGCATATAGCATTCCTGGTAGAGTAAAATCATCGGCATATTTAAGATCTCCTCTTACTTTTGCCCAAGCATCTTGCCGGGGAATCGCTTTCCCTACAACTTTAAATTCAGACATTTGTATCACCTTCCACTCTATGGTTTTCTGCTGCCACGTCGTAAATTGCTTCTACAATCTTCTTATATCCTGTACATCTGCATAGGTTACCTGATATTGCTTTTCTAATTTCTTCCTTATTGGGTTCAGAGTTTGTATCTAAATAGCCTTTGGCTGCCATCAACATACCGGCAGTGCAAAAACCGCATTGTACAGCCCCATGTTCAACAAAACTTTCTTGCAATTTTCGACCTATTTCTATTTTTTCCAAACCTTTAGCTGTTAATATTTCTTTACCATTGGCTTGCATAGCTAAAGTAATACACGACTTAATGGTTTTTCCGTTCATAATAACTGTGCAGGTACCGCAATCCCCTTTTTCGCATCCGCATTTTACTTCGGTAAAGCCATTTCGGCGTAAAAATTTTAATAGGGATTCTTCAGGCTTAGCGGCAGCACTTATTTTTTCACCATTTACAGTTAATTCTACTCTATATTCTTCCATCTAAATCCTCCTTCTTGATGAGTAATGAGTAATGAGTAATAAATAATAAATAAATTAGTTAATTAGCTTCGAAATTAATAGACGGGCGAGACGCCTGTCCTACAAAATTATGTTAATTTTTTAAAAGCCCTTTTAAATAAAATTCCCGAAACATATCTTCTATATTCTGCGGAAGCTCTCACATCTCCAATAGGATTTACTTCTTCTCTTACTTTTGGTATGGCTTTCTCAATTAAGTCATCATTTACTTCTTTATTTATTAAGAATTCCTCTGTTTTCAATAATCTAAGAGGTATCGGGGCAATCGAACCCATAGCAATACGCACATCTGCAACTTTATTTTTTTCTACTTCTAAAATCATTGCTATAGTGGCAACAGAAATAGCCATAGCTTGTCTTAAACCTAATTTAATAAAACATCCATTTTTGTTTAGGAAACTATTCTTAATCTTTATACTACTAATCATTTCATCTTCACGTAAAACTGTTTTTCTCGGAGCGATAAAAAATTCTTTCAAGGAAATTTCCCTTTTTTTATCTATACTCTCTGCCTCTAAAACTGCATTTAAAACCAGTAACGGTGGTGCCATATCAGCAGCCGGTGAAGCATCAGCTAAATTTCCTCCTATAGTTGCTCTATTTCTTACTGTGGGGTCAGCAAATTCTTCGGCAGTTTGATATAATAAATTACATTCTTCTCTGATAATTTTAGAATTAATTAAATCCGAAATAGTTGTACCTGCTCCAATATAAATTTCGCCTTCGCTTTTTTTAACGTAATTTAATTCTTCAATACCAGAAATATCCAATAGCAGTTTTGCTGGTAACTTCTTATCTTTTATATAGGGTAATACATTACTGCATCCCGCTACTATACAAGCTTTTGATTTCTCTTGTTTCAAAATTTTTAATACTTCTTCTTTTGTTTTAGGAGAAACATATTTAAATTGGTTCACTTTTACCTCCTTCTGCGCAAGCCTTAATTGCTTTTACTATTTGCACATATCCGGTACAACGGCAGATGTTGCCTCTCATGTAGTCTTTAATCTCTTCTTCGGTAGGACTTGGATTTTCTTTTAAGAGAGCAACCGCGGTAAGTATCATACCTGGAGTGCAAAATCCGCACTGTACTGCCGCATTTTTCAAAAATGCTATTTGCATAGGGTGCAGTTCATTTCCATTTGCCAGTCCTTCTATAGTAGTAATTTCTTTCCCATCAACTGCAGCTGCTAAAGTTAAACAAGATAAAACCGGTTCATTATCTAAAAAAACAGTACAGGCCCCGCATTCACCGATACCACAACCATATTTAGTTCCCGTTAAATATAGTTCATCTCTTATTATATTTATCAGAAGGTCATTTGGATTTACCAAAGCTTCTCTTTTCTGACCATTGATAGAAAATTCAATAGGAATTTTTTTCACTTTATAATTTACTCCTTCCTTCAAATTTAATTAAAACTAATCTTTCGCTCTTGCCCAGGCTAACTCAAGACCATCTTTAAGCATTTGCTTAGACATCGCCATTCTATACTCAGCAGTTGAACGAATATCATCTATAGGTTTAATCTCGGAAGACACTTCCTCTGCTACTTTATTTATTAATTCAGAATTAATAATTTGTCCTTTTAATAGTTCTTCTGTTTTTTCTGCTCGCAAAACCTTAATCGCAACTGAACCAAAAACTATCTTACAATCTTTACAAATATTGCCCTCTCTTTCCAAATAAATTGCTAAATTTATTTTAGAAAGGTCGGCCTTCACTCTGCTCTTCTTTAAAAAAGCACTACCTGTATTTTTGTTTATTTCAGGAATAATTATTTCAGTAATCAATTCATTGGGTTTCATAATTGTCTTTCCTACTCCGGTAATTAAATCTTCTACCAAAACAGTATGTTCTCCTCTTTTGCTTTGTAATTTTAGTTCTGCCCCATAGGCAATCAAAGGAGGAACAGTATCTGCCGCCGGAGAAGAATTGCCCAGATTACCTGCCATAGTCCCCATATTTCTAATAGCCGGAGCAGCCATAGACATAATCCCTTCGTATAAAGCAGAATATTTAACCTTAACTTTTTCTTCTTTTATAATATGTGATAGAGGAGTAGCTGCCCCTATTCTTAATCCCTGCTCAGTATCTACAAAATTAAGTTCGGAAATATTCTTTACATTCATTAGATAATTTACTTTTAAATTAATGGTTTTCATTTTAACCAGGAGGTCAGTTCCTCCGGCTAATATCTTAATATTTTTATCTTTATATTTTTCCAGCAAATCCAGAGCTTCATCTAATGTTTTAGGAGCCAGGTATTCAAATTCTTGAGCTAATATTTTGCTATCAGTCTGCATTTTTAGTTTTCCCTCCTATTTCTTTTTTCTTGTAAAGCTTTAAACATTATTTCCGGGGTTATGGGAAGTTCATGAAATCTAATACCCACTGCATTATAGACTGCATTTCCAAAAGATGAGGCTACTGCGCTTAAAGCTGCTTCACCTATTCCTTTTGCCCCAAAAGGGCCAGTCGGTTCATAAGTATGGGCATGGTCTACGATAATATTATCGATATCAGGCATATCAATGGTAGTAGGAACTTTAAAATCGGTAATAAATCCATTGCATTTTAATTTACCGGTAATTTTATCATAAGGTATCGATTCTAATTTTCCTACACCTAACCCTAAGGCATAAGCACCTAATATCTGTCCTTTCCATAACTCAGGATTAATAATAGTCCCCGAATCACCTAACATTACTACTCTTGGTACGGTAATTTCACCAGTTCTGGTATCAACTTCAACTTCGGTAAAGTAAGTAATAAAACAGGGAGGACAATTTTTTTGTCTAAGAGTAGAAGTATAAGCAATAGTTCCCCAGCTTGTCGTATGAGCGTGTTCGGCTATTTCACCGATAGTCTTACAATTTTCCGGTAATCCTTTAGGATATATTACTCCCTGACCAAGTTCCTGATTTAAAGCTAAATCTAAATTTTCCGGTCTATCTTCAAAAAGTGTTGCTGCATAATTTAGTAATATTTCTTTAACTTTTTCTGCCACAAATTTTATAGCACCACAACCGCAATATACTCCTCTTGTAGCGTGAGTATTAACATCAAAAACGGTAGTACGAGTATCTACTCCATTATCAATACTTATTTTTTCAAAAGGTATCTTTAAAACTTCTGCTACCACCTTTGCCCCAGCATCCCAGGTACCACAACCATGGTCCATAAGAGCAGTGATTACGTCTGCAGATCCATCTTCATTGATCTTAACAGTTGCTCCAGAATAATCTATAACTTCTCCAGGATGAGGTCCGCCAGTACCAGAAGTATGAAATCCTCTGGCTACTCCAATACCCTTTCTGATGACCCCTGATTTTTCATCAGGCTTACCCCTTTTATCCCAGCTAATAAGTTCAGCACCCTTGACTAACATCTCTTCTACACCACAACTTCTAATAATAGATCTAACAGTAGGTCCTTGTCCCCAAAATTCATCACCTCTTCCCACATAATTTTGCAGTCTGAAGTGTACCGGGTCTATCCCTAATTTTTCGGATAGGATATCCATAGTATTTTCTACCGGGAAATTTATTTGAGGGCTACCATATCCTCTTCGGGCACAAGAAGGAGCTTTATTACTATAAAATGCTTTTCCTTCATATTTTATATTCTTCCATTTGTAAAGGGAAGCAAACCAACCGGCTACACATCCAAGGTAAGGATAAGCTTGAATATTATGGCCACCAATCTCTACCCATACCTGACAATGAGCGGCAGTTAAAGTTCCGTCTTTTTTTACTCCTACTTTTAGACGAGTCTTTAAAGGATAACTGGAATGGTCATACATATCTCCTTCCCGTGAAGTTACTAATTTCACCGGCCTTCTTGCCTTTAAGGCTAAGGCGACACAAATAGGGGTTATTGAGTTCATTTGAATACTTGAACCAAAGGATCCTCCTAAAGTAATTCTCTTAACATTAACCTTACTAAGCGGAATATCAAATATATGTCCCAGGAGTATCCGTACATTATGAATCCCCTGGGTAGTAGTCCAGAGAGTTATTCCTCCGTTTGCTTCCGGTTTACATACTGCAGATTTGGTCTCTAACTGCATATGATAAATCCTCTTAATGTTAAAGGTTTCATCTACAATAATATCTGCTTCTTTAAATCCTTGTTCTATATCACCTACATCAATATTTCGCTCACAGGCAAGATTATTCTTTATCTCTACTTTTTTTTCTCCTAAATATACCTGGTCATATATCGCAGGAGCATTGGGATCCATAGTATCATCAAGGGCTACTAAAGGTTTCCATTTCTTACCCCATTCTACTTTTATCTTTTTTAAAGCAGCGAAGGCTTCTTCTTCTGTTTCTGCCGCACAAGCGGCAATAGCCTCCCCTACATGACGAACTTTATCTTTAGGTAAAACTATCCGATCACGATAGGTCTTATCGGGAATACTAACGATCCGTTCATTATATAAAGTATCTGGTACATCATCCGGGCCAATACAAATAGCCCCCATCTTTTCTGCTTCTGTATAATCAATTTTCTTAATCTCAGCATGAGGATAGGGACTACGCAGGACAACGGCATATAGTTGACGTGGAATATTTACATCGCAAGAATAAATCTCTTCGCCAGTTACTTTACCAATATTTTTAATATCAAACCTTTTACCAATAACGTCAAACTGCTCTTTCTCCAACAAAATCACCCTCTTTTTGATAATAGATAATATTTTATTTACTAATTTTTCTCTTCTTATAAAATCATTCGGGCATCAACTACTTGGATGCCCTTTTCAAATACAAATATGGGATTTAGGTCTATTTCGTTAATTTCAGGATTTTCCTTAGTAAGCTTAGAAACTTTCATTAAAACTTTTTCTATGGCCTGAATATCTCGGGGAGGATTACCCCTTGCACCTTTTAAAATTTTATATCCTTTTATCTCGGTGATCATCTCTCGGGCATCTCTTTCTACTATGGGAAGGATGCGGAAGGAAATATCTTTCAATATCTCTACAAAGATTCCTCCCAATCCGAACATTACCACCGGACCAAAATGAGGGTCTTTCATCATCCCTATAATAATTTCTGTTCCTTGAGGAACCATAGAATATACTATTACTCCCTCAATTCTTGCTTCTTTATTATATTTTTTTGCCTCAAAGATAATTTCCTGATAAGCTGATTCTGCTTTCTTTTCATCTTTAATACCTACTTTTACTCCTCCTGCATCTGTTTTATGGATAATGTCAGGAGAGACAATCTTCATCACTATAGGAAAATTTATTTCTTTGGCTAATCCGGTAATTTCGTCTTCACTCTTTATTAATTTAAAATCAGGAACAGGAATTCCATATTCCTTCAGCAATTCTTTTGCCTCTGTCTCCAATAAAGGTCTTTTTTCTTTTTTAGCTTTTTCAATAAGCTTATGCATTTTTTACTCCTTCTACT
>Ga0222684_1000411_pt1 | contig 10806 bp, 8 predicted proteins | sample AntAcemetage1075_FD_181150 | JGI IMG/M metagenome (GOLD analysis project Ga0222684, IMG submission 181150) | Saline water microbial communities from Ace Lake, Antarctica - #1075 | ecosystem: Environmental > Aquatic > Non-marine Saline and Alkaline > Saline | place: Antarctica: Ace Lake...
GACTAAAACCTCTGGTAAATTATTTTTATTTGTTACCCTCATAAACCACTCCTTAATGTAAATATTCCGCCCTTCTCAATCAATTCTTTAACAGGAACATTCTTACCATAATTAAACATCCAAATTCTCCAGAAAAACTTCCAGTAAAATTTTCTCATACTAAACCTCCTTTGTTTTGCTCACTAGGCAAGAAGCCACTTTAACCTCGCAGGTTGAATCAGAATGGCACTTTCGACCCTTACCCTTCTTATTAGCCCAAATGTGGTTATAGAAAACTTGCAAGGGGCAACCATCCTTTGTTTCGCATACAGCAAAGGAATTATAACCTTCGGGGTCGCAAGACTTACAAAAATCCTTCATTAACTGAATGGTTGCTTTATATCTTTTCCCATCTTTAACTGGGGCAAGCAAACAAGTTTCAGAAGGACATTTTTTAATCATTGTGCCATTCATACAAACTTTGCAAACTTTCTTGAAAACTTTTTTATTCAATCTCATTTTTTCCCCTTTTCTTTTTTCTTCCACTCATGACCGCAATATCTACACCAATATTTTTTATCTCTTTTTAGATATTGTATTTGACTACATTCACAACTGGGACAATAAATCTTTTTTCTCATTTTCCACCTCCAACAAAATTATAGTGTGCGAGTGTGTTTTTGTCAAGGGTTTTTACAAGAATATTTCAAACTATTTTTGGAGAAAAAGATTGATAAGAATCGAGGTTTTGTCGTCTATAAAACACTACGCCACCGAATTAAGCAGAATTAAGACCCTTGTAAACTGTTATGTTTGGCGGTCAATTCTTACCCAAAACGAATGGCGTAGCAAGGTTCTATTTTATTTTAATGTTCGGGTCATAGTCCGGGTCGTTCTCTAACTGTTCGATAATCTTAGGATAACTTTTTTTGATAATCTCAATCGCTTGTTTCCTAAAAATCTGTCCTAACTTTTTATCTTTTTTCTCAACAATGTTTATAAGAAAATTTGCTCCATGTCCTAACCATGCAGCACCCTTTAATATAATTGGCAAAACAATCGGATAACTGTATCTTGCCAAGTATCTCAACATTACCCAAAGAATCCCGGAACCAACAAAAAGTCCTAAAGCTAATACTTTTAAGTCCATTTTACACCTCCCCTATGTCCCAATCTTTATAATATGAAGCAGCGTCAAAAGACTTTAATCTACCCCTTTTATCAATTTCTCTATACTCATCATGGAGATGGGTAGCGTCCCCGCCATGAGTGCTGTAACAGTTCCCTGAGTGTCCCATAACGCCAATACATTGTTCCGGGATAACTACATCTCCCTCCGTTACAAAGGTGTCTTGTAAATGAGCTTTATAGGCGTAAATCGGCTCTGTAAGGTGTTTTATCTTCACATATAGTCCAAAGCCATCAATCTCGTGGTAAACTTGCACTACACGCCCAGGAATCCCGGCAAAAACTTTCATTCTCTCTGCTTTATACTTATATATAGGGGCAAAATCGTAGGCAGAATGAAACTTCCCCCATTTAACCCTAAAATCCCAATAACGAGAAGTTATAACACACTTTGCCCCGGACACCGGCTTTAATATAGTAAGGTTCTTAAATTTCTTACTCATTTCAACGCCCTCAAGATAACCCCGGTCATGGTATCAATCTTCTTATCCAGGCTATCTAATCTCTTTTCGGCAAAAGCTTCAATCCTGGTAATATCTTCTTTGACTGCTGATAAGGCTTCAGACGAAGCAAATCGACAGTTAAGCCGATCTTCTATCCGAAAAAGAGCAGCTCCAAATAATGACAGACCAATTAACAGATAAATTACACTAACTAAGTGCTTATCTTTGAAGATTGTTGCAATCTCTCCTACGTTCATTTTTCCTTTCATGCTGTGTTCGGGCATTTAGAAGCCTCCTTCTCATCAGTTTTGATAAGTTTTAATTTAACAGAAGGTAAGCAGATAATATCTAAAAACTCCTCTGTGTTATCCGACTTAATCACCTGGTAGGTGTTTCCATCAGAAGCGATAAATTCGACTTTCCATTTTCTTTGTTGAACTCTTATCGTCGCACTAGCTGGACATACAATCGCACCTACCAAAAACAACCCGATCAAGACACAAACTAATTTCTTCATTTTTTCCTCCTTATGGTAATGGAACTGTTACTTCGTATGAAATCGACGAACCATGATTACGCAAATTAGAACTTTGATTTACAGAATGAAACGATTTTATATGGTATGTATAAGCAGTATTATCAACTACTTCTGATACCACACTACTTAACTTTGTGTAATATCCAGCGTCCTCAGCGTTAGTTGTTTCGCAAGTGGCTATCGCTGTTTCTGTTCCTGCTCCGTCATTCTTCATTAAAGATATTGTTACTTGAGAAGCATTTGCGTCGTCATAAATCTCTCCTATTAGCTGTTTAATGGTTGCACCATTTGGAAAGTTAGCTCCACCATAAAGATAATTAGCTGAAGCTGCGTCATTGGGCCATACGCCACCATCAGTAATAGCCCTAACTCCACCTGCTGGATTATGCAAATCATAAGGAGAAACAGTAGAATATCTTGTTTGAGAAGATTCATAAACTAAAGTAGCAGAAGTATCAATCTCAATCGTTCCAGTAGGATAGATTTGCAATCTATTAGCTCCTGTATAAAAACCAATTTGACCATCAGTATCACCTGCATTAAGAACTATATCGCCACCGCCAGCTACTTCATTTCCAGATAATCTTATATACCCACCCCTAGTTGAACCAAAACCACCACCACCAGCAATATAAGACATATAATTATCTGATCCATCTGAAGTATCTGCTCTTAATTCAAAACCATCAAACGTATAAACAATATCCCCACTTGTTTCTAATCCTGAAAATGTTATTCCACTAATTGAACCACTATCAATATTAACATTTGTCAAAACTTGACTGTCTAAGTCTTGAGCTGCTGACCAAGTTAAACCTCCAGAAATAGTTGCAGAAAAAATATCTCCACCATTTATGTCAAAAGCAGAACCTTCAATTTCAGTTGTCCCGGCAGTAAGTTTTCCTGCTAAAGTAAAAGCTCCAATATTAGTAGCTGTTAGAGTAGCAGTATCAAAAGTTAAGTCTGAATCGTCTGATAAGACACCGTCAACCCCGGCAAAAACTACCCTGGTTGCAGTAAGTCCATCCGGAGTAATCGTCGCAGCCCTAAAATCATACGCTCCAATATCAAGGTTGGCAGTTGTGGTTAGACTATCAATGGCAATATCTCCAACGTCTAAAATGTCATAACCACTCATATCAAGATCGCCAGCTACTTCAAAAGTTATATCACTACCAGTAAAAGATACCTCGCCACTAACGACTAAATCGCCCAAAATACTTACATCATTCGTAACCTCAAAAGTTACATCAGCTCCAGTAAAAGATACTTCTCCGCTAACAACCAAATCACCACCAATTACTGTATCATCAGTAATAACAACATCATCAGCAAAATAACCATCTTCAACTGAGAGATTGCGGTTGCTATCAACAATCTCAACTGCCCCAACTTGAATGGTGTAAATGTTTATGTCATTAAGCCCGGTAGAAAATCCGTTATAAAGAGCGTCAAAATCCAAGTTTACTTCTGTGGCGTCAGCTACTGTTCCATTTACAAACGTGTAAGTTTTGGCTGGAAACGCTGCCCAGGCTGTGCCGGCTATCGTCAAAATTAGAATCCCCATTAGTAATCTTTTCATTTTTTTCCTCCCATAATTTCCCAATAAAGTTTATCTTCGTCCTCAGTTACTTTTTCAGCCCTGTTAAGTTTTGACCTTAATATATTTTTTGATTGCTTCCGTTCTTCCTCGTTAGCAATAGCGTAAACATTAAGTGCTTCTCTGTGAGTTAATCGCTTAAAAGACAAGGCAAACGGAGGCGTTCTACTTTCCTTCATTAAACGCTTGTAAGACCTTGACCCTAAAACTTGAAGTGCTTCTGCCCGGTCTATTTTTTCTCCTTTTCTAATACGACTTTTTAATGCTCTGCGATATTCTGATTTTGCAAATTCTTCTTTTGTTTTTGTTATGTCTGGTATTCTGTCAACAATATATCTTGTCATTAACTTTTGAGCAGGTGATTTTGTAATATAACTAGGAGCAACATTTATTCCTGTAATTGAGATAACTGCATTTTTCCATGTGTCCTGTTTGTTCTTTTGCATTTTCTGAAAGTTCTTATATGAAAAAGAAGTTGATTCATCTTTGATATATTTTGCCATATCATACATTTGGTTAAGCATTGGGTCTTTAGGATCTCTTATCTGAGTGTTAAAAAAATCCTTGTTTCTAACTAAATCTGTTATTAAGAACGGAAGCGGATGAGCTTTATTCTTTATTGTTTGAACTGGTTGGTTAAAGTAAGCCCACCAATCCTTCGCATAAGTTGGTAAAGATAATCTCTCGTCTGAACCATCTGCATTTTTGTTTCCAGTTTTAGGAAAGAAATAATCTTTTAATTCTTGTGGCGGTTTACCTGTTAAGCTATACATGATAATAGAACCGAGAATAGCATAGGTAATAACTGCCCCAACTGTATAAGCCATCTTATGACTAAAAATCTTATCTCCTCTTTCTACTCTTGATTGAGTAGTAGCAATATCTAAAGCAGCTCCTCCAAATTCTCGCCATGATCCTAAGTTCCAACCAACTGAACGGATTACTAACATTGAAGCGTCTTTTAATATCTTGTTCCAAAACAAGTTATCGTAAATCAGTTGTCCCATTCTGTTATCAACGCTATCCCATACTTGAGTTAATCTTTCAACAAGATTTTCCTCTGCCAATTCTCCGCTCTCAACCCTAGCCATTTCATGCTGTGCAAGTTTAGCAAACAATCCCATCTTTCCAGTAGGAACATACCATTCCATAACTGGTTTAGCAGCTACCTCTAAAACAGAGCCAAAAACATTGAAAGGAAGTTTTGCAATAGACGATAGTTTTGCCAATGAATCGCCTTTAATAAAATTACTAAACGTATCATTAAGTGCTTTTAATTGTTGATTATAATAGAAAACATCAATCCTATCTCTACCGCCAGCAGATACAATCGTTTCCACCATATTTTTTAGTTTAGGATCTTTTATTGAATCAAGTTGCTGTCTGTATGCGTTCTTAATCCTTGTTCCGTTCCAGATCGTTTCAATCGGAGCAAGCGGAGCAGTAGCAATATCTCTAATGCCACTCAATCGTTGTCCTTTTGTCATAACCTTTCTCAGCCCAAGCCCAATCGTTGAAGCAATCATATCAGTCGTAACATTAAGACCATGAAATAAACTAAAAGCTAGGTTTACTTGGTTAAGAATATTTCCGGCTCCTCTTGCAAGTCCATATCCAGTCGCTATTGTTTTGTTTTGACTACTTCGCAGTCCAGGAGATAGATGATTGTTAATCAAGTTTGCAACATCACTAGGTGCTGCAAAGTGTCCTAGAGTAGTAAACCCTGGAATCTTAATTTTAGCTTCTGCTTGTCCTAAAACTAACGAAGGTTTAATATCAAGTAACGGTCTAAGCTCTGCATTTTCATTGAGAAAATTCTTGAACAGCTTAAACAAATCAGGAGCAGTATCTTTGAATTTATCTTTTGCATTGACAAATGCTTCAAGTAAAACAGCTTCTTTTTCTTTGTGGTTTCTGACATAGCTTTTATAGCCTGGAGAAGCCTTCATTCCTTCAAATCTTGCGTCTGCCAAAGCTCTCCATTGTTCGTCTAATTTCTTTCTCCAAGCAATAGCTTCTTTTGTTGGTTTTTCTATTGTCTGTCCGGCTCGTTTTCCTCTCTTGAAAGTGTGCTGATAAGTGTCTTTATTGCGTCTAAACAAGTCAAAAATCTTATATTTATACCCAATAACATGACCTATTTCGTGAGTTAAAACGCTCTCTGGACCAGCAAATTTTGTTCTTATAACTCCCTCTCCCAAGTCTTGAGCATAGCCCCATCTTTTACCGCCAAGTTTAACAAATCTTTTTACGTCTGTTCCCAACGACTTGGCAACGTCCATAAGATTATCAACCATAATAGCGTCATAAGCCTCTTTCATTATAATTTCTGGAGGCATAAAAACAGCAAACAAATTATCGTTTATTCTTGAATATCCTTCCGGCATACCGCTACGAGAATAAACAAATTTAACAAGCTCTTTTGCTTTTAAGTCTTTTATCATCCCCTGAGCCATTAGGTAACGATCCATCTCGTGCATTTTTAATAACGCTATATCAACCGGATTATCACTAACTAATTCATAACCTAGTTTAATCCCTTCTTTAACAGTTGGAATTTTTCTTTGTTTCAAAAATGACTTCGTTCCTTCAAGTCTTTTTCTTCCCATCATTGAGCCAACAACATTTTTTACACCTTTAGGGTCTTTCCAGATATGAGGGAAATAATTCTCGTAAAAACTTTTCAAATGACCTTTGCCTAACGCCTGAACTGCAATCCTGCGATCATCAAGTAACTTTCTTAAAGTATCAGAAAACTGCTGTAACTTAACATTCTTTTGAGGTCTGTCGTTCTCCATGTTATCAATGAAATCCAAGCTATCTTGTTTGTTCATCCAAGTAAAGGCGTTGTGAGCTTTCTTGGTTGCTTCAAGAACTAGAACATCTTGCCTTGCTAATCCAGCTAATCCTTTTCTCAAAACATGACCGGCTTGTCTTGTTTCTCCTGAAACATGAGCTGGAGATACCATCCTTAAAGCGTCTTTTAATGCACTAAATTCAATAGGGTTTGGAAGGTTTTCTACCATTTTAGCAGGGTTAGTTGTAGTAACTCTTGTCCTTGAACCACCTTCTGATGTTTCTATTATTCCATATCCAGTTCCTGAAGTTCCTTTTGCGAGTGCTGCGGATGATCCAGCAGATCCACCAACTGTTTCAGTTGGCTTTTCTATTATTGGCAACTTAGGTTGCATACTAGCTTGTCCGGCAAACAACGGAGATTTTTCTTCTGTGAGTGGGGCAACCTGCTTTTTAGCTTCTACTTTAACTTGTTGCTTGGCTAATCCAGCTTGTCGTTCTTGTTTAGCTTTAATCTTAGCTTGTTCAGCTTCGTATTCTGCTCCGGAGGCTTCTTTTAGAATAGGCTTATTAGCCTTATTCCATATGTCGGTGAATTTTTTAATAGTTTTTGGTATAGTTCCATGACTGTCATATAAATTTATTCCATAATGTAAGTCAGATAACTCCTTTTCCCTTTCAGACAGGCTAGGAAACGCTGGTTTGTTTTCTAAAAGATTTCTGCCTTCATCTGCTTTGGCTTGTATAAACTCCTCAGCACTCTTATACTTCTTGGCTTCGGCTATGAGGGGAGCTACTTCGGCTGGTGCAGTAGTCGTTTGAGGTATTTCCTCTCTTTCAACTTTCGGGCTTTCAACTTCTCCCTTAACTGTTTTAGGATATAGCTTTGCTTTAACTTGTTCATATCTTTTTACAACTCCTTTTGCTTCTTCTAACTCCGGGGCGTTAGATTTTATTTCTCCGTCATCAGCTAAATCAGTAATTTGTTTATAATAATTATACTCTGATTCTGTTGGAAAGCTAATACGTTCTGCTAATTTTGGATTATCTAAAATCTGTCTTGCTTTTTCAGTCTGTCCAGTTTCAGCTAAAAATTCTACATCAGGAGGAATTTCTCCATAAGCAGGGTGTTTATATCCTTCTTCAAGGCGTTTCCTAGCAATTCCCCATTTAACGACTGAGTTTTTACCAAGGGTTGCTTCGGTGTTTTTAAGATCATCCGGTCTTAATGATTTTATTCCATAAGATCCGCCATCTTCTTTCGGTCCACTCACTCCAGTTCCGGCTGCCATGTCTAAGTCAGAGTCAATTCCTTTGATTCCTTCGTTAAGTCTTGCCTTTGCTGCGTCATTAAGGTCGGCTGTTATCTCAGCTACACCTTTATCATATATCTGTTTGGTAGATAATTTCTTTGATTTTTCAAGTCCAGTTTTTACGTCTAGCTCTACTGGTTGCGATACTTGTCCAGTTGGGGTAGGGGTAATGGACGGTTTTTTAGCAGCTTTTCTTTCTTTTAGATATTGTCCCCAAGTAATTCGTCTTGTTTTACCATCTGGTTCAACTATGTCAACAAACTTTTTGGGAGCAGTATCTTCTTCTGTTACTTCTCTAATTTTCCCCTTTTCTAACAAAGGCTTCGCTTGGTCAGGAGTTATTTTTCTTATCTGGCTAGATAGCCAAAACTTTTTATTTCTAGGGTCTTGAGTATCTAAAATAGCAATATAATCTTTTTTCTCAACTTTTGGAGTTACTTTAGTTATAACAGGTGCTACAACCTCTGGAACGCCTACTTGAGTAGGGGTTTGAGGGATAACTGGGGCTGGTTGAGGGGTAGGTATAGGTAGTGGTGCTACCGGAGCTGGTTGTGCTACTTGAATTGGTGCTGGAGGCACTATTGGCAAGACTGGAGCTACTACTGGAGCTGGTGCAACTGGTTGTTGAACAGGAACAGCACTTGTTTCAGGCAACATCTTAAACACTTGTTTTGGCTGTCCAAAAGATGATTCTGTAACAATAGGCTTAGAAGGTTCTATTTTGAACAATGATTTTAACCTAGCCCAATACGGACGATCAACAATACTGGATAAATTCTTTGCTGGAACTTCAATTTCAATTCCTTTCCTTACTGCGTTTCTCCATTGATTGCTAGTTAAACCTAATGCTTTCAAAAGTCCTACTTTTTCAGGTAGAACATTTTCTGTTGTTTGAAAAATTGAAGCTACTTCATCTGCTGAAACATATACTTTTTTAGGCATTTTGCCTTCGATTATCTTCTGTTTTGTGGCAAATTCAGCTATTTTTGGTAGCTTTTTCCCTGCAAATTGAAGTGCTTTTGCCTTCGCTAGGAATTCAGTAATATCAATAACTGTTTTAATGTTGTCTGCGGTATCTTCTGGCAGTAAATCATTGATTGATTTTGCTGCTAACGGTTGGTAGGGTTCTTTTTTAATTTTAGATATAATGGCATTTTCAATCTCAGATAGTCCGGCATATCCAGCGATTCCTTTTGCCAATGGAATAAGTCCATATACTCCTGCTGCTTCTACTGCTCCAATTCCACTAGCGACTAATCCAAGAGTAATTCCAACTCCAGCTAATTCTGTTGCAGTTGGAACGCCCCTTATTCCTAATTCTTTTGTTATTGCAGGAAGATTTCCTTGAATTGTAGATAATGGAACATTATTATATGCTGGAATATGTTTCTGTATTGATAACGCAACAGCCGCTTTTGTTTTTTGGTTATCGCTTGATCCTTTGGTTAGTCGCCATGCGTCAGTAAAAATATTTTCAAGTAACGATTTTTGTGGAGCAACTCCAATTTCTGGATATTCAGGCGTTACTGGAACAGCTTTGCCGCCTTCCCATTTAACAGCTTTCATGCCCGGTTTATAATATTTGCTTTCTACTGAGAAAGTTTCATGGCCCGGCAACTTAAAAGTATCAGGAAAATGACCGTTAGCGTCCCTATTTATTCCTTCCTGATAAGCTCCGTCATAATCATAAAAACTTTCTGGATGTTTATAGTCAGTAACTTGGTTTTTTGCTAACCACTCATCAAGGGTTTCTTGTTGTGGAAAAGCTCTCCCGGCTTCAACAGCCGGAGCATAATCAGAGGGAACAACTTGTCCAAGGTTGCCAAGTTTAGGCAAATTCTCCTGGATAGCACTTACCGATCTATCCCAAAAAGAAGGTTGTTCTGGCGGAGCAGGAGGAGCTGGAGGAGCATACTTCTTATCTACTTTGTCAAAGATTGCTTGTAATGATTTTGCACCTGTTGGTTGATATGAGGGTTCCGACAAAGAAGGTTGTTCGTTCTTGTATTTTTCATCTACTTCCTTAAATATATCTTGTAATGATCTTGGCATATTTAGTATGGTTCTGTTGAATAAAGCATTTTGTAAATGTCCTCATCTAAAAATCCTTCTTTTCTAGCATTGTCTATTTTTTCTATATCTGTTGGATTTGTTGCTCTATCTAACGCACCAGTATATTTGTCTATTTTAGTTGTTGCAACCTTCTTCTTTTCAGGATAAGGAATTACCCATCTTGTGCCATAACCTTTAATATGAACTTGTCTGCTTCCAGGTTTAGGCGACGGATGAATTTCTCCAATCTTTTCTGCGTCTTTAATATCCATCCATCCTTTCATTGATTCTGTTCCAGTCGTGCCTGGAGTAACTTCAAAGCCAACATTAGGAGCTATATAATCTGTTCCAACTGTTTTCTCTGTTGCTGCACGAGTATCTGGAGTAACGGAAACGCTGGCAGGTTTACCATACTTAGCAAGGCGTTCTACCGCTTCTGTTTGAGCTGCCTGTTGTGTTCTTTTAAGATTTGCCTGTGCTTGCTCTTGAGCTACTCGTGCCTTTTCTTGAGCAGCAGGATTGTAAGTAGCTGTAATTCCAGGAGCCTTGTATTCAACTGATGTTATCGCTCCTCCTAACCAATCAAAAATATTTTGTCCGTTTGCCATTTTTATTTCTCCTTTTTACCAGCCGAAGAATCCGGCTATTGCACCAGCTACTCCACCAATTACTGTTCCTACGATTGGAACCGCACTGCCTATCGCTGCACCTCTAGCTGCTCCAGAAGCCGCACCAGATAAAGCGTCGCCAGCACCACCGGCTACTGCACCTAAATCAACTCCAACATTTATTCCAGAATTATCTGTTTTTGAAGCTCTTGCCAACTGTGCCTGTTTATTCCAGTAGTCATCAGACATTAACCAGTCTTGTTGTGCTTGAGCCATATCGTTTGTTATT
>Ga0222684_1000424_pt1 | contig 10710 bp, 4 predicted proteins | sample AntAcemetage1075_FD_181150 | JGI IMG/M metagenome (GOLD analysis project Ga0222684, IMG submission 181150) | Saline water microbial communities from Ace Lake, Antarctica - #1075 | ecosystem: Environmental > Aquatic > Non-marine Saline and Alkaline > Saline | place: Antarctica: Ace Lake...
CAATGAAGGTGCTGTTATGTTCACCTTTAGTGGTGAAGGGATGGAAATGGTGTGGGCTGGAACGAGCACTTTAGCTACCGCCTCTACTGCAAGTGCAACAACTATTAGTGTTGCTGACGGTGAATTGTATAAAGCCGGTTCTTATATATGGAACGAAACCAAAGAAGATAGCAATAGTACCGCTGGCTACGAAATAAGCTCTATAACAGGAGACGTACTCACCCTTGGGACTGGAATTGGCGAGGGGTGGAGTGCTGATGATGTAATAGCCGGATATCTCGGAGACGAAACGGCAATTGGTACTGCCGTCGAAAGTCGGCTAAGTGATGTCTATCTTGACGATGTTGCAACCAAAACCAGAAGCATGGACTTGACCATTTCGGTTCCCAAAACCTACCTTAACGATGAGATTGGAACCGATTTTCCAGAAAATTTTGTTGAGGACGTTAGAGATATAAATGGAAGTATTGGATTATATCTTAGAAAAGCTGACGTTCAATACTTCACACAAGGCTTTGATGGCACGCAAAAGGAGTTAACGATTAGTTTTGGCGATACAGCAGGGTACAGAATGGATTTGGTTATGCCTAAGGCACAAATTCAGGTTCCAGAAATAAGCCAAGACGGTGCGGCTCAAACAATGTCTGTCACATTTAAGGCACTTGGAACCGTAGGTGAGGACAGTCTAGGTATAATATTGAGATAATTAAAGAAAATAGGGGGATAGGATCATTACCGAAAAGTGGTATCTCAGCCACCTTCCCCAAAAAATAGAAGAGCTTAGCCAGAAAAGAGTTGAATGGAGAAAAAATAATCCAGAAAGAGTCGTTGAGCTGAGAGCTAAAATAGCATCCACTAACGCTATCAAAACTACAGTTCGTCTTAGGTGCTTAGCTTTCATAGAGAAACACGGCATCGACATAGTGGCTCCAGACGGAAGGACAGCAATTTCTATCTGGATGGGTTTTGAGAATGAACTTTATGAATTAGCAATATAATAAGAATGGCACGGGGAACGCTTAGCGGCGCGTGGGGGTGAATCCCGGCATCCCCACATCCCGTGCTTTTATTAATATCGGGGAAGCACTTAGAGCGTAGATGCTCAATAAGGGGAAATACCATGAAGTTACGTACAAAGAAAACAGAACAGTGGATTCATTTTTTGCGCGGAGATGGCGAGATGAAGTTTCTAGTTTCACCCATGACAGAATCAGAGAATGCAGACCTTCTCAAGCTGTGTAGAAAGTTTGGATGGGAAAAGGGTCAGAGGTTTGAGGATACCCCAGATTACCAAGCATTTAAGTCGCAGAAGATTAAGAAGACTATTCTTGATTGGGAGGGCGCAGAAAATGAAGAGGGGATGCCTCTCGATTGTACCGATGAGAACAAGCTGAAGATTTACAACGGAGACCCAGAAGTAATTAATTGGGTTCTTGAAGAAGCAGACAAAATCCTCGAAGCTGGTATAAAAGAAGCCGAGGCTGATAAAGAAAATTTGTAGCATGGGCAGAGTGGTATGGGGGAACCGTTCGCAAGAAGGGAACCTCCACAACCCTCGATTGCAAGGAATGCAGGGAGCTATATGCAAGTTATGGGGAAGAGCCACCTTGCGATGATTGCCCAAAACCAAAAACACTAGCACCAGACAACATGTTACCATGGATGCTGTGGGGGTGGTTACATAGATACGGTAGGGGTTCTTCAATGAGTGGACTTGCCCCTATAAAGATAGATGCAACACTGGATTTATGCAGAGCAAAAGATGCGACATGGGAAGATTTTGAAAGAATTCTTCTAGTAGAAGAAACACTTTATCCACATTTAATGGAGCCACGAGATGGTCAAGATTATGAAAAGCCGAGCAAACCTAAAAAGTAGCTTGGCTTTTTTTTGGAGTAGACTATGGCAGGCGTAAGATTTAACTTAGATGCATCACAGTTTGACGCTGGAGCAAAGAAAATAATACGAGATCTTGATCGGATGGGTTCTGGTTCTTTGAAAACAGAAGCTAAGATTAAGAAACTTGATGCCGAGATAAAGAAGCTTGCCACCGGAATGAATAAGTCCGAAAAAGAGGTCAAGCAGCTTACAGCAAAGAACAAGCAACTAGGCGCATCAGTCGATAGGCTTACAGCAAAAAATAAACAGTTGGCAGCTTCCCATGCTGCGGCTGCCGGAGCTACGGCCAAGTCAAGAAAGAATTTGGTAACTTTTGTACGTACAGTTGCATCTACTGCTGCCACGTTGATGATTTTAGACCGCGCTATCCAAGAAGTCAGCGCTGCAATGAGTGTTGGTATTGAGTTTGAACAAAGTGTTACAGAAGTTCGTGCAATCGCAAGAGCCACAATTCAGGAATTTGCCTCCATTAAAAAAGCTACGATGGAGGCTGGACGCACAACTATATGGAGTGCGACTCAGGCTGCTGAAGCACTGAAGTATCTTGCTAGGGCTGGGTTTACAGTAGAAGAATCAATTAATGCTTTATCTGGTACGCTTGCTATTGCCCAAATAGGCAATTTGGATCTAGGCAGGGCTACTGATATTGTTAGTGATACACTTAGGGCATTTAACTTAGAAGTCGACCAGCTAAGCAGAGTAATAGATGTTTTTACTGGCACAGTAACGAGGTCTAACACTGATGTCGAAATGATGGCAGATGCTATGAAGTTTGCCGCACCTATAGCAGCACAATTGGGGTATACAGTAGAGCAGGTCTCTGCCATGATTGGGACTCTTTCTCAGTCAGGAATCAAAGCTGGAATAGCTGGTCGTGGGCTTCAGATGTCATTTATTAAGACTGCTGATGCTGCAAAGAAATTAGGATTGGGGGTAGATGCAAATCTTATTGATGTTTTAAAAGAATTAGGAAAACAACAGATAAGCGTTAACGAGATATCAGATATGTTTGGCGTTAGGGCGTTGAAGTCTGTCCTTGTTCTAAAAAGCAATATAGATCAATATGGTAAACTTGAAGAAACACTTAGAAATGTTAACGGGGAAAGCAAAAAATATGTAGACATGATTCAGACGGTAGACGTTGCATTGAAGAAGCTTGTCTCTGTTATCAAAGATTACTTAATACGTGTTTTCGATGAATATCGTGATTCATTAAGAGATACGCTCATAAATGCCACTAAATGGATTAATGACCATAAAGACTCTCTTGTGTCAATGGCTAAGTTTATGGTTAGTGCAACAAAAACAGTTATTCAGTTTGGTGCTGCATTTTTACTCTGGAAGGGGGTTGGTAAGATCATTATTGGGATAACGGCTGCCATTAACGGAGCAGCCGTTGCATCTGAAGCCAGCGTAGTTGCCGTAACGGCCGCCACCACTGCCGTTAAGGGGTTTTCCGTAGTACTCAATTCCATATGGCCAGTATTATTAGCTCTTGCTGCATATAAGGCAATCACAATAGTAATAAAATATTTTGATAAGAAAGAAGACCTTGAACAAATAAAAAAACAGATTGATGTAATGGATAAACAGTCTATTGATATTTTAGTTAATACTATAGATGAAGATCCTACGTTTTATGACGACAGAATAAAAGCACTCAATAAGTTTAAGTCTGAACAAGAAAAAATAATAAAAGTAGCAGAAAGTAATCTGGCAGAAAATAACGAGGATTTCAAGAAGTCTCTGGCAGGAAAGTATCTTCAGGCCAATATAGACACCGCAACAAAGGCACTTAATGGATATCTTATAGTCTTAAATAGAATCAAAATTGCACAGGCTATAGCTAATGATAGTTTTGACTCAATTGCAACAACTTCTACTGTTATAAATAGTCTAAGGAAAGATTATGGAGCATTTGACGAAGACATACAACAAGCCATAGCGGTGATTGATAAGCAAAAGCAAATAATAGAAGACACAAAAGAAGCAATGGATAACGCTACTTATACCGAAAAAATGAAGGCTGGCGTTGATAAAGCAACAACGGGAACAAACGAATGGGAAAGAGCAATATCTAATGCTGTCGAAACTTCTAAAGAATGGCAAAAAGTAATAGATAAAGTAGCTTTGACTCAACGTGCCTTAACTGAAGATATTAGCACTGCTGAAACCGAAGCAAGTGTGTATGAAGATGCAAGAAAACGTATATTAAGTACAAGTGAAGGTGCAGTCTTATCATCTGAAGAATTAATGACTGCTATATCAAAAGATGCTCAAGTTAAACGGTTCAAACACTTTCAAAAATACACAGAAAAAATAGCAAAGTTAGTAAAGGAACAACTTCCAAAGGAAGAGCAGGAAGCGCAAGACCAAATAGTAGCTATTATGGTAGAAACAGAAAAAATTAAATATAAACGCAAAATGGATGAGGATAAGAAGAACCAAAAATACAGAATTGAAAAAGACAAAGCAACGGCTGCTATAGAAAAAGAAATAATGAGCGAAAGGTGGAACTACGAAAAGAAAATTACAGCGGAAGCCAGAGAAACAATTACAAAGCATGGTAGCGAATTTGCAAAAGCAGATGTAAAGACGCAAGAAGAGGCAATAAAGAGTATAACTTCAGCGAGAATGAAAGAGTTCGATTTAGAAGTAAAAGCTGGAGACGAAATTCTAGCCTTAAAGCAGGCGCAACTTGACCAACTATCTAAATGGGATAAAGCAAATAGCGAGACTCGCTTAAAACTATATGAAGACTATAGCAACAAATTACGTATAATCCAAATAGGGGAAACCGCTGTAAAAATTGAAGACTATGATAAGGATCTAGTTATATTTGGTGAGATGTTACAGACGCAGTTAGGTAAAACAAAAGAACAAGCTGCTAAAATAACAGAGGTAATGAGAAAAGCCTACGCCAAGGGGCTTGAACCAGAAAAAAAAGACGCTTCTAGCGAATATATAGATAGGTTAGCCGAAGCCGTAAATTACTACAAAGACCTGACTGGTTTTGAAGACACTTATCACGACAGGATGATTGAGCTAATAGAGGCTCGGAGGAAGGCGGATATCAATGCCACCGGAGATAAGGAGGCTGCTGAAGCCAAGTCTATCAAAGCCCGTAACGATCTTGCGGAAGAGATGTACGAAAACGAAGTAAAGCATATCAAAAACCAGTGGTCTGGTTACTCGGATATGTTTGAAGGTCTGAGTCAATTGTATGCTGAGGATAGTAGTGAGAGGAATAGGCTTCACGATATATCAATGGCATTCCAGATTGCAGAACAGGCAATGCTCATGGTTACAGCGGTTAAGGCCGCAGTTGTTGCGGTGGCAACCCAAGGTGAGGGAGATCCATATACCGCTTTTGCTCGTGTTGCTGCTATGGTTGCTACAATGGCTGCACTGCTTTCACAAGCTGGGGTAAGCTTTGGTGGTGGCGGTGGCGGTGATGTGGCCCCAGCTCTTCCAGCAAGTACCGTTCTTGGTGCAGAAGCTGGAACTGGTAGTAGCTCTATGGCTAATTCATGGGAGTTCCTGCAAGATACATATGATATGCAATACAGGGAACTGTCTGGTATTTATAATGAAATGAAGAAGCTGAATAGCAACATTAAGGGTCTTGTAACTTCCATTTTCAGGATGGGGGGAATTGATACATCTGGTATCCAAGTTGGGGAATATTTGGGAAGTGTGCAGGGCGTGTTTAACGACTTTGTATCAGCTACGTCTTTGGGTTTAACGGATATTTTTAATGATTTGACCTTTGGAATATCTGGTTGGATAGACGATACGGTATCAAGCTTAGTTGGTTCCATCTTTGGTGGTGGTGGCTATACGAATATAACGGGTTCTGGTATTTCTACTGGTGCAGGTTCTGTGGGGGGACTTAGCGGTGGAGTTGGGATAGGCGGACAGCAGTATACAGATGTTCATACCCACGAAGAAGGTGGCTGGTTCAGCTCAGACTCAGACTCTTATTATACTGCTTACAAGGCGCTTGATGAAAATGTTTCTCGGCTATTAGACATGGTATTCCAGAACATGAGTTCCACCCTTGTTGACTTGACTCTCAGCCTCGGTACGGATATGAATGAAACCCTGAATTATGTCTTTGCAGGGGCAAAGATAAATCTTAGTGGTCTAAGTTCCGAAGATGTCAACAAGACTCTAACTGAACACTTCTCCGCCCTTGGTGACAATGCTGTTGATGCTCTCTTCGGTGAGTTAATTGGTGCATACCAGCAATTGGGCGAAGGGATGCTTGAAACAGCTACTAGGATAGTTATTGACAAAGCCATTGTACTCGATACCCTTAAGATGACCGAGCAGTCTATCGGTTCCTATGCGCTTATCCTTCAAAAGTCTAGGCAGGTTGTAACCGATGAATGGAAAGCTTGGGCGGACGATGACTCTTGGAAGGATGCTTATGCTGCCTACAACTTTACTGATGAAGTCCTTGACTACCTTCTTGCTCTTAATCCAGCTCTTAGGGGTGCAGCACCCGCTCAATACGAGACTGAGTATTACGATGAAATAGCTTCAGATACAGCCTCGATGATTGCTTTTTCTGAGGCCATTATTGAAATGGCTGGTGGGCTTGATATACTTCGAGAAGCATCAGAAACATATTACGATAAGTTTTTCACAGAACAAGAAGCACAATTTAGGTTAGTGGGTCAATTAGCGGGTGCAATGGGAGACCTTAACTTGGCTTTCCCGTTAACCCGTGAAGGATATAGGGATATGCTGGAAGGATTAGACCTATCTACGGAAGCAGGGCAAAGGGCATATGTCGGTATGTTGAAAATGGCAGAAAGTGCCGATGCTTTCTATTCGTATATAGAAGACCTTAAGGGCGGTTTCATGGAATTGCGTGAAAGGATAATCGGCCCCACTGATACATTCGACAGCCTTATGGCAGAGTATGATACCCTTGATGAAGATTCTGCAACATACTATGTCGATAGTCTCGACCTTCTTACACGAATGACTGATGCGGCAGAAGGAAGTTTAGAACTCCAGCAACAGGAACTTGACTCGCTTAATTCACAGATAACCTCAATTGACGATATGATTATGAGGCTTACCGGTGGAGACTTGGCTCCAGTGCAAAGCGAAGAATGGTTTACGGGTAGATATCAAGACCTGCTTGGTGGGGTGACCACACAGGAGGGTGTTGATGAGCTTCTAGGATTCATACCAGAATATCTTGGTTTTATGAATGCATATGGTTCGGATATGGCATCACTTAATGCTTCGATAATTTCGGATATATCTGGGATAAAGGATGACTTGGTAGATAGACAGGTCGCCCTTCTTGAAGAAATAGCAGAAAACACTAACAATACATTACTAACAGATGTTTTGACTAGACTTGACGAGCAGTTAGCGGCGTTGACCCTACGGCTGGAAGAAGCGGTTATAGTTCCGATTGGAGGGACTATACCCGACGAAGTAGCTGGCTTACTTAACCCAGAATCAACGGTTCTCCCAAGTACCGAAACCGAGATGGCTAATTATTTAGGATCTTGGGGTATAGAAGGTGGTGGAGCTGGTGGAGAAGACATCGGTGTTGGAAGCTGGGAAGAAAGAGATCCATATGGAAATTTATCTCAAGAAACAAAAGATTGGGCAGATGCATTAGCATTAAAAACAGCTTTCGACGCTAGGGTTGATGAAATTAATCCAATGACCGGTGGGTGGCAGGGTTTTCTACAGGGAATGGCTGACATTCTGGGCTTTGCTGTTTCACCATTAACGGGAGCTTTGAGACAGGCTGTAATGTTCGGATTAGACTACAGTACAGCACAAACAGCGCTAGACGAGTTAGGAGAGCTTTATGGGGGAATACCAGATACGGGTTTATATGGAGATGCACTGATTGCAGAAATAACAGGGGTACCGGTTGCGACTGCACCTACGCTAGAAACAATGTATCCTGATTTGTTTACGGGGGATACCTTTAATGGGGGTGAAGATAGCGGTTATGCGGATGTGGGAGTCGATATGACTGGCGGTATGCCGAGCGGTGGGTACAATGGTACTGGAGCAAGCAATGGCGGCAATGGCAGTGGATTCTCTGGTGACACAGCGGGTGGTGAAGATGATGGTTGGGGGCGTAAATATGGCGGTCTTATTTCCGGCCCGGAATCTGGCTATTACGCAAAACTTCACGGAACAGAAGTGGTTGTCTCACAAAAGGGAGGAGGCATTCCGGTAGAAATGGGCTTCGGTGGATATATCGGAAGTTCCATGGATTTAAACAACCCAACTAACGGTAACTTCATGAAGTCTCTCGGTATTGACCCAGAAGCCATTGGTACAGCAATAGCAGAAAGACTCTCTGGAGACACCCACGTTCATGTTGAAATAGACGGAAATGAAATAGGGCATGTTGTTGTTAGCCAACTAAAGACAAACCCCGAATTAATAGAACAAACTAGAGGGATAATGTAATGGCTTATGAGATGTACGATTATTGTTCACTGGCGACTGCGGATAGTGATGTAACCCTAGACGTTAAACCGTCAAATACTTTGACAGAAACAAGCAATAAGAATGTAGAGATACATATGGGTGACGATGGTTCTGAAGAAAGAATAGCCCTAGATACCGATTCTATTTTCTTTGTAACACTGCAATGGAACCCTATAAGTGAAGCTGATTCTGGAACGGTTATGGATTTCTTTAATTCAACAACAAAGGGTTGTGGGACAGCCAAATCATTTAAGTGGATAAACCACGGTGAACCTAGTGCAAGTAGACATGTGTATGTGGTGCGTTTTGCATCAGAATTACCGAGAAGTGTCAGGCGTGGCTATATTTACGGGATTACTGGAGTCAAACTGAAAATTTTAGGCAAGATTGCAGATTAACCTCATAGGGATAAAGATATAATGTTAGCAACAACAGCGACACAAGATACGATTATAGCAAGCAATTACAAATCGGTTAGCTGGCTTTTTGATATTACCGACAAGAACGATGTAAGCTATAATTGGTCTACAAAAGCCTACACTTTTGATGGGACGAACTACACCTTTAAGATTATTAATTTCAGGGGTGTAACTCTAAATAGAGCAACGTCCGAAATGGGGATACAGTCACCATCTGGTTTTTCGTTTGGGATTTCCAATAAGGATAACACTATATCTGCGTCAGACCTTGCCGGTGGTACAGTCCTGTTAAGGCTAGCCATAGGTGACGGAACCAATGAGTCTGCTATACGACAGTTTAAGTTTAAGATTAAACACGCTGCCGATGTATATCAGTCTATCTCTGTGGTGTGTGAGGATTTTATACAGCAATATCTTGAGGGAGATTACCCCAACACTGCTTCCATAAGCGCATTATTTCCGCCTGCTGATAAATACGAAGAAAGGGATTTGTGTGTTCCTGCCACATTTGGAACTCCATACATTCCACTTAGGCCAGCTATTTGCAGGACAGCATCTGTTTCAACCCCAGAAAGGTTTTACCTACTAGGCGAAGTCGGTACGTATTCTATATCAAAGGTAAGGCAACCGAGAACATTTGGTTCCACGGTATGGTCGTCTGGTTCATATGCATTTACCCAGAGTACCGTTTCGGATACAAACGGGAAGGTGTGGCAAGCATTCCAACCTATTATTGCTAAGTCATCGAGCGAGGCTTCACTAGACTCCTGTGGTCTCTGGGCAGAATCAGATTCCTATATGTTTGACATGCCAGCACAGTTTTCCAAGAGTTCTTCGGTTGCCACAACCAATCCAAGAGACGTAATAGAATCGGTGCTGTTAGGATTTGGGACTCCATCAACCGATATAGATTCAGCAGTAACATTTGCCTCGGCAGATTCTACATATGATTCGTGGGGGTTAGCATTTAATGGAGCTTTCTATTATAAAGAAGCACGTGGCAAGCTGCTTGCTTCACTTTTGAACCAGTGCCATTCCACGCTCTATAATAATGAAAAAATAGAACTGCACGTCCTTTCAAAAACTTCGCAAAAGACCATAACAAGTTCAGACGTTGTTAAAAGCGGTGAAGTGGGCAAGGGAACGTTCAAGACATCTGCTATAACACAGAAGCAATCAGACTCTGGATACATAGCATACCAGAAGTCAGACGATTCTCAGGACGAACTCGTTAAGTACATGGTTCCGGCAAAGTCAACTACAGATAATGTTTCAAACGACACGCTGGCAATCCCGTTTGTAAAGAACTCAGACCACACACAGCGGTTAGGAAGCCTATACTTCCAGCGAAAACTTCTGAAAGAATCCACAGCTTCGTTCACTGGCAAGGCAAAACTTGTTGCACTACAACCAGATGATGTAATCACAATTAATGATACAGATTACGGTGGAAACTATGATGTTCTAATAGACTCCATGACAATAAACAAAGATGCATCAATATCGTTTAAGTGTACTAAATTCAAGTATGCCCTTGACGACTGGGGTGATCTTTCGTTTTCTGGTGCTTCACTTGCAACTGAAAGCCTTTCAAATTATTGGTCACCGGTAATAGCTGGGCCAGACTCGAATTTAACTGGAAACAAAATACCGAACCTTCTCAGGGGCAGGGTACAGATAGGTACATCTAGCAACAAAATAACAATTGATCCGTCAGACAGAAGCATAGAAAGTGGTGACTATGTATCTGGTGTGTTTGGTTCCGGTTTTCATATAGACCCAGACCTTATAGAGGCTGGGAACATTCGTTCAAGGGGGCTTATAAGGACAGCAGTATTCCAGAAAGACGTTGTTTCGGCGGTTGGTGGAAACCTAGCGGTTTTGCCAGCCGATGTTCTCAATGCGGATA
>Ga0222684_1000433_pt1 | contig 10580 bp, 16 predicted proteins | sample AntAcemetage1075_FD_181150 | JGI IMG/M metagenome (GOLD analysis project Ga0222684, IMG submission 181150) | Saline water microbial communities from Ace Lake, Antarctica - #1075 | ecosystem: Environmental > Aquatic > Non-marine Saline and Alkaline > Saline | place: Antarctica: Ace Lake...
TGGTAAGAGATACCAAAAAAACCACAGATTTAGTAAATTATCTTATTGAAAATGGGATTCTTGGTACCGGCCTTAATTATCCGGTTGTCCCTAAAGGAGATGAAGAAATTAGGTTTCAGATCAATGCAGACCATACTCCTTATGATATCGAGTACGCTTTGGCTGTTCTAAAGGACTACAAACAAAAAAATTAATCTACCTCTTTGTCATTCCACACTTGATGCGGAATCCATAAGTAGTGACGTATTGCCATACGCCCCTACAAGGATAGATTCCCTCTTTCGAGGGAATGACACTAGTGTAAATAGCAAATGAAAAGTACACCATATTTCAGCCGAAAAGTGCACCACTTTTTCTAAAAAATAAAGCAATCTAGACCATATTTCCCTCCTTTTTTAGTTGACCATTAATTTTGCTTTGCCAGCCACTCCCTGGTCTCCTTCAACCGGTAAGAACTACCATTCATATTAAGGATATAGGATTTATGAGTCAGCCTGTCGATCATGGCTGCCGTCATCACCGAATCTTTAAAAATTTCATCCCATCTCTCGAAGGAGAGGTTGGTGGTAATGATGGTGGACTTTCTGCCGGCCCTAAGGGAGAGATGGGTAAAGAGTAGTTCAGACCCTTCTTTGTCAAAGGAAATGTATCCTAATTCATCGGCAATTACCAGATCATACTTTTCAAATAGGGACTCCAATCTAATTAAGGTCTTTTCTGACCTGGATTCTTTTAATTGATTGATCAGTAAGGGTACAGTGGCAAACAGTACTTTATATCCGGACATACAGGCTTTGATCCCCAGAGCGATGGATAGATGGGACTTGCCGTTATGGAAATCTTTCCATAACGGCAAGTCCCATCTATCCATCTCGATTGCTATTAAGGCTTTAATGAAAGGCTATAAAGTGTTATTTACTCCGGTATCAGAAATGTTACATAATCTAAATGCTGCCAAGGCAGATAACACCTATTATCAGAAGGTAGACTACTACTTAAGACCTGATCTTTTAATCTTAGATGAATTAGGCTTTAAAAGGCTGCCCGGATACAGTGCTGATGATTTCTTTGAGATCATCTCCAAAAGATACGAAAAGGGATCGATTATTATTACTACCAATAAAACTTTTGAACAATGGAGAGATATCTTTACGGATAATATTTTAGCTTCAGCCATACTGGATAGAGTAGTTCATTATTCTACTATAATTAAAATTAATGGACCAAGCTTCCGGGCTAAAAATCTAAAAGAAGGGAGGAAGTAGACTTTAATTTTTTTGTTTTTTAACTATGGAAAAAAGTCTGGCTTTTACTCTGGAATTTTGCTTGACTTTGAGGACGATTTAGGGGGCTTGCGTTCTCGGGAACATATCAATGGCTTTTTTGCTGTTTTTCTGGGAACCGACGTTCAAGGGAACATATCGAAGATATTTTGACAATATGCTAAAATAACAGACCTATAATTCGATAACATTTATCCGCTTTGTAATTGGTCCTTTTTAATTTGGTGTACAAATATACCAGGCTGCCCGTACATCAACATTGACGACTTTGACCTCTGAAAAACACTCCCTCAATTCAGAAACGCAGTTTTTCATTTCGAATTCAGCATTTCTAATAAAATTGAAATAGTCTCCTCTTTCTAACCATTCAATGATCGTCGTCAAAAGAGATCTTTTTTCATTATAATCATAGATGATGACCTTGGATTTTGTTACTCTGCTCATTTCGGCATACATCCGTTTTCTATCTTCCTGCTTCATGCCATGCGCCACATAGGAGGCAATGGCTATATCAAATAATTTGTCCTCAAAGGGCAGCCGTTCCAGGACATTGGCGCGAGCAAAGCGGACTGTCCTGTTTTCAGGCTTTTTCCTAGCAATCCTCAGCATTTTTTCAGCTGGATCAATACCTGTCACTTTCAGCCCCTTTTCATTGAGAACCGAGCATAACGCACCCGTCCCGCACCCGACATCGAGAATCGTTTTGAATTCTTTTAGATCCAGTTCTTTGTTGACGCCTTCTATCACCTCGAAAAACCGCTTTTTCTGCCGCTCGTAAAACAAGCCATAGATTGGCGCTATCGAATTAAACAGAAATTCACTGCTTCTTTCGCCCAAGAATGAACGCCTCCTTATCCCGAGCTTTTCAGATTAACCAAGGAAAGCTCATTCTTCTCCAGCAACCTGACAATCTCACCCCTAGCATTTTAAAAGGCTTTTCCGCCGAAGGAAAAGGTCACCAGAATATCCCCGCCAGGCTTCAATACCCGTGCGGCTTCGGACAAATATACCAGTGCATTGGATGTAACAATCAAATCAAATTCTGTATCACCATAACTCAAATCAGCCGCATTTCCGGTCTCGAACCTAATCCTTTTCTTATCAGCATCCGGAACCTTTCCCTGTGCAGTATCAACCATGCTGCTGCTTTGGTCAAGACCTACAATTGAAGCTAATGGAAATCTATCCGCTACCATAAATGCAGCAAGTCCTGTTCCAGTGCTTAGATCCAATATGGATTGCGGGGTATTTGTAATATGTGTCAGGCCATCTTTGAGTGCTAAGAGATAATCAATACCGCTTTCCTTGACCTTTGAATCGTATGAATGACTAATCTTTTCAGGGAAGACAATCATGGCCTTAAGAAATATTTTCGATTCCATAAGCTCTGGATGTCTGATGGCCCATTTGATCAGCGGTGTCATTAGAACAGTTTTGAAATTAAATACAATGCTCATGGTAGCCTCCTTCCCTATAGAATCAAAACAGTCTACATTTTCATTTTTCCAGGCCCTTTTGCCGTCGCTTCTTCGCCTGTACTTTCAAGCCATGCCTTATCCGGGCTTTTTTCAAAAATTTTATCCATCAATAACCCAATCAAGAGAAGCGCCGTAAGCGTCAACACAAATCTGAGAAGTGTGAATGACACGCCTAAGAACTTGATCTCAACCATTAACTGTGGGATTTTTAAAGCTGCCCAAGAGCCTAAAAACAAAACCATGTTGGTAATGCTAGCTCCTTTGCGGATCAGCGAGGCAGTCATTGGAAAAGCTACATACAACGGCCCTGTGGGCAGAGTCCCTAGGACAACAGAGATGGCTGCTCCTTTTATACCAGAACCGCTGCCAAGCCATTTCTGGATTTTATCTTTAGGCACCCAAATTTCCATCAATCCCATGAGAATGAATACAGGAGGCAAAATCAGAGCCATCTCTTGGAAATAGTCCCATGTCACTTTAGTGGATCGAGCGGCCATATCCGGCATCCAGAAGGTCAATCCGGCAAATGCAAGTACAATCAAAATAGGAAACTTGAACTTCTTAATCAGCTCCATCATAGTAGCACCCCCATGATCCCAGCTATGATTAAGGCTGCAAAGAAGCCGAGGCCGTTGCGCAGTAATGTGAATTTTTTGCCGAGTGATTTGATTTCCATCGGAGCTGTCATAATGCCTACCATGACCAGTGTCGTGATAAATACCGAAATCGTCATGACGGTTGCGCCTGATCGCAGCAGCGAACCAGCCAGCGGAAACACAACTAATGAGGGAATCAGGGTGATTGAACCAATGACCGCTGCAAGGATTGTCGCTGTGAAGCCTGCTTCTTCGCCGACTAGTTTTGCAATGGCCTCAGGAGTGAGGATGCCTAAGGTTAATCCAACAATACCCAGCACAGTCAACAAGCTTGGAGCAGATTTAAGTAATGCTTTGCCGGCTATTTTGAAAGCTTTCTTGGTTTTTTCCTTGCTTTTAACCAGCGAAACCACTAAACAAATCCCCATCAATCCATAGATTGTTATTATGGTTGCCATTCAAATCCCCCCCCTATTTCTGAACCTTGATCTGAACGCCCATAAGCCCTTGCCCCTGAAGTTGTTTCCATTGAAAGCAATGCTGGCTCCGTAATAAACACCTGATTCTCTTTTAGGATTGATGATTCACCGTTTTTCTTCAATAAAACTTCTCCCTTTACTACATAAAACATGACATAGGACTCCATCTGGCACTCCGGTATTTTTCCTCCGGCCTCCAAAACAATGACACGTGTCTTAAAAAGATCATTTTTGTAAAATACATTCACATTCCTGTTTTCATATCCCTCTGCTTCTAATCTCATTAAATCAAATATTTCCATTTTTACTCCTCTCTTTCTATACTTTTATTTTTTCCCGTAATAGATTGCATCTTTAGGACATATCAATTCGCAGTTAAAACATTGCTGACACAATTCCGAATTAATTCTGGCCTTTTTATCTTGTGCCAATATAATTATTGCTTGTGATGGACATGATGTTTCACATAATTTGCATCCAACACACTTATCAGAATTAACCCTTCTTGATAAGTATGCAAACCTTCCTGTCAAACCTTGTAATACACCAAAAGGACATATCTTGTTATGAAAAACTTCTGGTTTATATCTTAATGTGACAAGTACAGAAATCACTAGCAAATATAGCAATACAGGGATCTCAACTCCAGTTACTTTTTTAATTACTACCATCGTAATAACCGAAGCCACTAACAAAGTCCATCCTAGCCAACCGGATTTAAGCCACTTCGGAGTTCCCTTTAACTTAATATTAAGCTTATGTGCCAATATCTCTGTGCTTATCATTAGAGTATTCATTGGGCAAATCCATCCGCAAAATATCCTTCCAAAAAATAATGCGACTATTAAACTTGCTCCAAATATACCCAGCCATAATATCGGTGTCCCTTTTGCCATAATAAAAATAAATAATCCTAAAAATAGAATTCGTATTGCATTAATCTGCAGTCGTTTCATTCTCATTCTCCAATCCAATGTTTAATATAAGATTCTCGTACCTGCCAATAACCCTCTCAATCCGAGATCTTCTAGCCTTCAATATTTGAATCCATTGCTTCAATTCTTTTTTCCCATTTTGTGTAATCTTGTAGACTCTTCTTTTCGGTCCAGGACCGCCTTCTTCCCAAAGAGATGTCACTAACTCTTCTTTTTCCATTTTTCTAAGTGTTCGATACAGCGTACTCACATTGAGTTCATCTTCTGAAAAACCGAAAAATGCCAACTGTTCAATAAGTCCATAGCCGTAGCCAACTTCGTCATATAAAAGTAACAATAAACAAATCTCTAAAAATCTTTCCATTTTATGATGCTTGCCATTACAAAACAAAGCATTTTCTTCAGTCACAACTTCACCTCCAATTATCAAAACTATATACATTGTGAATATAGTTTCTACGAACATAGTATATTCCACTTTTATTAAACTGTCAATAAATATAAAAAGACCGCCGCTCAAGGAATTATTTCCTCTAGCAACGGTCAGTTTTGTAAGCTATAGCTCTATATCAATCTCAACGCAGGATTTGAACTCTACAGTCAATTTTTCATCATAAACCGTTACTTTCTCAATAAGCCGCCTTACCAGTTGTTTATCATATTCTGCGAGCTCGCATAGCTGCTCGTTTAAAAAGTCTGTCATTTCAGCGATTCGTTGCCTTTTTCCTTCACGCTCTGCATTTTGCACTTGAGCGTTTTGCTTTAACTCCCGCAAACGATAAATCCTATCAGCTACGCTGTTATAATCAGCCTTGGAATTTGCTAGATTTAAAAGTTCTTTTTGCAACTTATTCAGCTTATTATCAATTAGGGCAGAGGGGGTCAGGTCTCAACATTTGACATTCGGTCTTTTTTCAAGGAATTTATCATCTTTTGCTTTAATTCTGCAATCTCGTTATTCTTTTTACATTTCTGCTCAAATCTTTTCACTGCTTGAGAGACAGCCGAATAATCCATATCAAAAAACTGCCCTATCTGGGAAAGCCTTAGGGAAGTAAAATGCTTGATGAGATATAAGGCTAATGATCGATAGGTATTGCCTCTTTCCTTACTCAAGATCTTCGCTTGGTCAATTTGCAGGATACTACTCATCTTCTCAAGAATCTGTTCGGCATGATAGAAAGACACAAAACGTGTTACCGGTATTTCTCTTTCCTGCCCTTTCTTTTCTATTCTTATTTTAATTTTCTCAATAAAATTACTGCTTCCTAGAGCAATATGACGGTAGGATTGAGCTAGCGGGTCATCCATCTCTTGATTCTGCTCAAGATATTCCTGATATTGCTTGGCTGACGATATAGAATCAGAGGAAAAGAATTGTAAGACCAGGGATGAATCAAGGTTGGCAATTTGGGGTTTTCTTAAACGAAGGTAGTCCAAATAACTACTCCAGGGATAGTCTTCCAATTTATCGATCATTCCGGCACGTAAGGGATTTAAGTGGATATAGGCCGAAAGGATGAGAGTATAACTGTCTGCGTCCACCAGGATAGATTTGAAACGTCCCTGAAAAACAGAACCAGTAAGTTGATATTGGGTGCGAAACCAATTGGCATAAGAGCCATTGAGATAGTGAATGGCTTGGGATAGGTTGGGTTGGGCTGTTTTGATAAACAGATGGTAGTGATTATCCATCAGGCAGTAGGCATAACAAGTGATGGTGTATTTGAGGAGAGTTTCATCCAATTTTCGGATAAAGATTTTTTTATCTTTATCATCATGAAAGATTTTCTCTTTGCGATGACCCCGGGAGATAATATGATAAAAAGCATTTTCAAAAGATAAACGTAATGGTCTAGCCATGGCTAGATATTAGCATGGAAGTAAAGTTATGTCAAATGTTGAGACCTGACCCCCAAAAAATTCTATTGGTAGGAACCCTGGGTAAAGCCTTTGGAGTAAATGGAGGGTATGTAACTTCTAACCAAACTGTTATCACTTACTTGAGAGAAACAGCACCGATGTATATCTACTCTAACCCTATCTCCCCTGCCGAAGCATGCGCAGCTCTAAAATCACTGGAAATACTTGATAGTCAAAAAGGTAAGGATATATTAACTCATCTTCAGAAAATGACCAGAAAGTTTGAAAAAGGCCTCCTTGATTTAGGATATGAAATTATTGAAAGTGAACACCCTATTGTTCCTTTAATGGTGAGAGATACTAAAAAAACAACAGACTTGGTAAACTATCTTATTGATAAAGGAATTCTTGGTACCGGTCTTAATTATCCGGTTGTGCCTAAAGGTGACGAAGAAATAAGATTTCAAATTAATGCAGATCATACCCCTTATGACATTGATTATGCTCTGTCCATTCTAAAGGATTATAAACAAAAAAATTAATCTACCTTTTTGTCATTCCGCACTCGATGCAGAATCCATAAGTAGGGGCGTATTGCCATACGCCCCTACAATAATGATTTCTCGCTTTTTTTATCTTTTTCCCCTTTCTTAAATCGATACCTAATACTTTTTCAACTAAAATATTTAGCCATTAAGTTAATTATTTATAATATTTTAAGGGGATGCCTACTTTATCTGATAAATTTTTTTAAAAATTTATAAAACCATGTCTAAAACTGTCTGTTATGGGGAATATAATAAATAGAAAAAGAAATTTGAAAAAAGAATAGATAATTTGAAAGTTGATAAAGGCAAACCATTCGAAAGAATGGGACGCAAAGCAATGGGTCTAAAGCACACAAAGTGCTACGACAGCCAGGTTTCCGACTTTTTTTTCTTTGAAAAAAGAATAGATAATTTGAAAGTTGATAAAGGCAAACCATTCGAAAGAATGGGACGCAAAGCAATGGGTCTAAAGCACCAAAAGTGCTAAGGCAGCCAGGCTACCGACTTTTTTTTGTTTGAAAAAAGCCCTTGCTTTGATAAAAAGCCTTCACAACTTAAATTTAAAAAATTTAAGACTCTGTAAAAAAACAGAGGAAATGGAAGGAAATAATATGAAAGCAATGGGGAAAAAAATTACTATCTTACTCGCGATATTTATTGTATCGCTTATATTGACATCATGTAACGGTATTGTCACGCCTGAACTTCCGAGTGAAACTGATGACACTATAATTAAAGTTGAAGAATTAGATTATGTATATTTAGATGTCCCATATGAAAAATTCGGTGGATACAATTGGTGCTTACCTGCATCCGGTGCAATGGCTTTTAAATATTTTGGATTAAATATCAACCAGAATGAAATTGCCAGGAATATAATTAAAAATGGGAGCAGTTCAGTCTTTAAATTTATATCTTACGCTAATGATTTGGGATTTGATACAGAATATAAGTCTAAAACGATTGAAGAAATTAAAGTCTTGTTAAATGAAAATATTCCATTAATTGCAATACAAAATTATAGTTTAAACATCCTTCAAAGCCATGCTCGAGTCATTATTGGATACGATGATGAAAATCAGGAAATATTTACTCATGACCCAACTGCCGGAAAAGATTACACTTTGTCTTATACTGATTTTTTAGCCCTTAATTTTAATAGTAATCCCGACAAATGTAAAGTAGTCATACTTTTAGACAAAGAACCGGATGAAAATAATATGCTTGCTGATATCAATACTATCAATTCGTAAATAAAAATTTAATATATAAGTTCAATAAACTTAATGTTACATTAATCTGAATTTTGCCAAAGGAGGGGAAAAATGAAAGTTAAATATGATTTTTGCAAAATAGCACCATATAAGGATAAATATATCGTTGAATATGGTCTTAATACCTACAATGGAGATATCTTACCTTCGCCGATTAAAATTGCAGATAGAGCTTTCTCCAGTGAAAAAAAAGCTGTCCGGTTTGCCAAAAAAATCGTACCACCTGAGCACATAACAAAAGATAAAAGTTAGGATAATTTTATATAAATAATTAAATCATAGTTAGAATAATAATCATTGCTATTTCTTCTAACGCGCGAATAAAAGGATGCCTCTCCGTCTTATTATAAAACGGAAGGCATCCTTTTATTAATTTAAACAATATAACTAGCTACTATTAATTTATCTCGTATGTTTTACAAATTTTCACTAAACGCCACCATCAATCAACAATATCATCAATTTGACCTTCACCTCTTTTTTGTAATATTATTTATACGTAAATTAAAGATTATAAATTTACCAACAGAAATTAAATATTATTTTAAAAATTGTAATTTATCTTTTTTTCTCATTAAACGGGATAAAGACCATAAAAAAACATATCACATTAAAGACGACAATATATAAAACTAAATAATAGGCAATTACATAGTAATATCACGCAAAAGGAAACATTTTATATATTAATTATATAAGAGCACTATATTTATTTAATAATATTATTATATTTTATATCAATTATTTTTTTGTTATTTTTTAAATTTGTAATTACCCTGTGGCTTGCCACAGGGTAAATTCAGAAGTATCATTATTATCAGTAAAGGAGAAATTTAAAAAGGATATAATTATGCTGGGCATTATCATATGTATTTCCGGTGAAGTATAGCAATGCATTAATTTACAAAACAGTTATGAAAATAATAGAAGAAATAGCTGAAGGTATGCAAAAACGGTATTCGATAGAGATAGACACTTTGTGAACAGGTAAGGAATGTTTTTATTTTCTGTTAGATGCACATTCGAAGATATCACCCGGGGAAATATTGCAAATATTTAAAAGCACTACTACAAGTGAGATATTCCAAAGGCATCCGGAGATAAAAAAAAGAATTATGAAGTGGAGAATTATTGATTCATTCAATACATCATTTGATTATTTTTTTCAATTTATTGTAAATATAATCAGTTGATTCTAAATTTATATTTTTAATTTTATTTTCTTTACTATTGTTTGCAAATCTTATTTCACACTTATTTGATTAACTTTTTTACAAGTAGTAAAAGTCTTATAACTGCCGGATTTGCAATAATCTTATTTTTTAATATATCATTATTTGTGATGAATTTTTTATAAAAAGACTCATTTAAATTTTTGTCTTCTTCGATGGTTGAACCCTGGAAAGAAGCACCTATGTATGCACCCTTGCTTATAGAATAAGAGTATATGGAGGCTTTAAATTTGTAATCTGTATCAGCAGAAAGAGACCTTCCAATAGGTCCAGCTGCAATACCGGCATTACCTCCTAAAGTAAAATTGTTTTCCATAAATCCTTCCATTCCACGCTCATTGTATATAACTAAAACCAGTGCAACAGACTGCACACCTATTTGCGGACCAATACTTATACTTTTTATTTTTATAAACGCCGGACCATACCACAAACCTAAATTCTTATTTTTTCTAAATATTATACCTTTCCCATACTGTCCGCCAATACCCCATCCTGCTTTAAGTATCGCCGGAAAAATCGCAATACCCTTTGCCTCTTTTAACAGAGCCCCAAAAGCTTCGCTATCTTTGGCATAAGACATTTCTTTTAACACATCAATAGATTCATTGATGATTTCTGATGGAGTTGAGGGAGCTGCTTGACTTATTAAAGTAAACAGAAAAGATAAAAAAATTATTAAAAATATTTGAATATTATTTCTATTTTTCATATTTTATTTCCGTTTTCCTAATTCATCGGTAAAAAAATTCTTTAATTTACTCTTCCATTCTGAATTGATATTTTCATAATTATCTATTATTTCACTATAGAGATTTAGCATTTTTTCAGATATGATATTAATGCTGTATTTATTAGAGGTTTTTATAGCTTCTTTAGAGAATTTATTTCT
>Ga0222684_1000435_pt1 | contig 10547 bp, 6 predicted proteins | sample AntAcemetage1075_FD_181150 | JGI IMG/M metagenome (GOLD analysis project Ga0222684, IMG submission 181150) | Saline water microbial communities from Ace Lake, Antarctica - #1075 | ecosystem: Environmental > Aquatic > Non-marine Saline and Alkaline > Saline | place: Antarctica: Ace Lake...
TTGATAATTAGCTATTACCTTCTGTATCTGTTTAAGCTCCTTGATATCAGATATTTTTCCTCCGTATAAATCTTCCTGATGTTTTTTGATTTTGTTAGACTTTTCAGTTAAATCTAATTCTATTTTTTTCAATTTAATCTGTAAATTCTTATAATCTTCCTTCTTATTTTTAAAACTATTTTTCAGCCCCTGAATTTCTTTGCTTACCCGTTCTACTATTAAAGGCAAATCTCGCTTCTTTTTTTCTTCCTTATCGATATCAATATCGATTTTCTGTAATTCTAAAAGAATATCATATTGTTCTTCTATCAATAACTTATTCCTCCTCTCTTCATAGTTGTAAAGCTCATTAAAACAAAAAAACCTTACTTCTTATATAAAAGAAGTAAGGTTTTGATAAAATTCTGGTATTTTTTTAATTTTTTGCTTTATCATAAATTCCACACTACCTGTATTATCAATAAAACTAATAATTACCAATTTTTTGGTGGGCCCACCTGGATTCGAACCAGGGACCGACCGGTTATGAGCCGGTTGCTCTGCCAGCTGAGCTATGGGCCCGTTAGCTGTCATTATCTCGTTAAAAGTATATCAGATATGTTTGTAAAGTCAAGAATATTTTCATATTGTTTTCGTATTGCGTATGGCATATTACGCAAATAGGAAGAAAAAACTCAAGAAAAGATATTGTATGCAATAGAAGGATCGATATTTATTAAAATTATTTTAGATGCAGGCTCTTTAGTTGGCCGCAGGCTGCGGAGATATCATCACCTTTTGATTTCCTTATAGTAGTTGGAATTCCTTTGGCTAATAATTTGTTTTTAAAAGATCTAACCTGAGGAGCAGCTGGTGCCTGCAGTAAGGAATCGGGTCCAGGATTAAAAGTAATTAGATTTACTTTAGAATTAAATCCACCAATCAGTTTAGCCAGTTTGTCTGCATAAATTAGTGAATCATTCACTTCTTTAATTAAAATGTATTCAAAAGTAATCTGTCTATTATTTTTATCCACATAATTTTTGCATACTTTTATCAAATCAGGTAAGGGATACAGGTTATTTACCGGCATCAAATAAGACCTTAATTTATTTTCCGGGGCATGTAGAGAAACTGACAGTTCTATCTGCCAATTACGCTCTTGCAATTTTTTTATAGCCGGTATCACCCCGCAAGTAGAGATGGTAATTTTTCTTGCTCCAATGTTAAATGCATCTTTAGAGTTCAATATACAAATGGCTTTTATAACATTATCATAATTGTCTAAAGGCTCTCCGATGCCCATAAATACAATATTATTGGGATTTGACTTCATTTTTTTCTTAACAAATAAAACTTGATTTAAAATCTCGCTAACTGTAAGGTTCCTGGTAAAACCCTTTTTGCCGCTTTCACAAAACAAACAGTTATATTTACAGCCAATTTGGGAAGATATACATTCAGTAACTCTTTCATCGGAAAATATAAGAACACTTTCTATTAAATTTTCATCTTCTAACTTAAATAAATATTTCTCAGTTTGGTCTTTCGATTTAGCTAATTTAACTAACTCTATCTTACTTATATAATAATTTTCTTGAAGTAAATTTCTAAACATTGCAGGAAGACTCCGCATTTCCCTAAAATCTTCTATGCCTTTCTTATAAAGCAAATCATATAATTGAGTTGCTCTATATTTTTCAACTCCTAAATTTTTAACCTCTTCTTGAAGTTCATTTAAGGTAAATTTTTTTATATCTTTCTTCTGTATAATCATAATATAAACTAAATCTCTATAATTTATTTTTTAATTTCTCTTCTTATATCTTTAGCAAATTCTTTTGCCTTTTTATTTATTCCCGGGATACTCTTTACAAACCCGGGGTCATTAGCAGTAGCGGTTAAAGTAAAATAAGGAGGCAATCTAAATCCTTTGTTAATATTTAAGGCTCCCATTAACTGTTTGGCCACACAATCGCTCCCTGAATTTCCGGAAACTACAACGGAAAATATAGTTTTATTTCCAAATTTCACTCTCTTGTAAAGAACAGTCATTCTATTTATAACCGCCATAAGTTTTGCGGATATTGCGTCATTATAATTAGGACATAGCCAGATTATACAATCAGCTTTTTCTATCGCAGGAAGGATTTCTTTTACCATAACCCCTCCATAAAAACAGCTTTTTTCTTCACTGTAATGAATGCAGGTTTTATAAGAACATCCTCTGCAATCTACAACGGTTCCATTTTCTACGTGGAGTTCTCTTATATCTTCTCCGCTAAGGCTTTCTTTTACCATTTTCCAGAGCATAAGAGTATTAGAAGTCTTAAACAAACTTGAATGCAACACAAGTATCTTCGGTCTGTTAATTAATTTTAAATTCTCCTCTGTTAATTTTTTTACCAATTTTTTAGACTGCTCTTTGTAAATCTCTATGAGCGGCAATTTAGAAGTTTTTTGCCAGGTAAGAAAATTATTAAAATTATGGGTAGTTTCTACCACTGGATGACCGGGAAATCTACACCCCATCTGGTTAGTTAAAAAAATTATCTTTTGAGCGGTGCTCTTGGTAAATAATTCACTTGGACTCTGGATTATAATTGCTGCACTTGAACCTAAAAGAGAATCATCTCCCCTTTCTTTTAATTTTAGAAGCATTTCAAATAAAAGAATATTAAATCCGCATTCATCTAATTCAACAGCAAATAAAATCTTTTTATTTTTTAAATCAGCAGGAATATCCTGAATAGTTTTTATAATTGTTAATTGATAATTTTCTGTGGCTATCCTGATAACTTCGGCAAAACTATCCGATATTTTTCCCGGCATAATTAAATAAATCATTTCCATAAAATAATTTCCTCTATCGATAATTGTTTATAAAATACTGCCCAATTCCTGATAACTTCTTTTAATTTTTTCTATTAAAATAGCTGGAAAGTCTAATCTTTCAATTTCGATTCCTGATTTAAGTAATCTATTTTTCGCTCCCATAAATACTCCTCCCATAAAAGTTGCACTATAATGCCATTTTCCACTCATAGTAGCAATAAGAGGATAACTACCGGAAGATAAGGCTGGTGCTATATAAGGTTTAGAACCGGTCTCCCTCACTTCTAAGTTTGCTTTTATCGTCTGAGCAGTAAGCATCTCAGAAAGATTTTCATCATATTTTTTTAAGCTATTGGCAATTACCAAGCCCTGGCCATGAGGACCAAAAGCTCTTCCTTCTCGATTATATTCAGCGGTTTCGGTATTTTGTTTTGCATAATAGACTGCCCGGGCATGCATCACTCCCAAACCATATCCTCTTATCTGGTCTGCCGCTAATCCTTTAAAATCAAACTCTCCGCCTGTACTTTTATTGCTGGTCAAAAAGACAGCTTTGCACAATAAGTCTACCGGGTCTGAGATAACAGCAAATATCCCCTTAAAGGATTTCTCCCGAGCCTTTCGGGCATAATTAGAGATTATCTTAGAATTTCCTTTGAATTGCTTCATTCTTACATCTTCTTGCTCCTCACCCAAAGAAGGAACTCCTACAGTTGCACAAAATACAAACATATCGCAATTAAAGATATTCTCTTCTTTTATCCGATAAACCTCAGGAAATTTCTGAGCAGTAAAAGGGCAAAATATTTGATTTGCTTCTAATTCCCACTTTTTTACCGCCTTTATATTTTTATCATATATTCCGATAGATTCAATACAACTTCCTCCTAATAATCTTAAACCGGTAAGGAGAGTCCCTCCCACATCACCCAATCCTACAATATTCACTTTCCACCGGGTTGGGCATTTATAATTTAATACCTCTTGCCAGTTAGGATATTCGGTATTAAGTGAACTCACTCTTTTTTCTTTTATTCTTTCTTTAAGCCATAGTGGTAAATCTAAATCAATCTTTTTGGATTTTTGCAGTAGATAGATACCTTCCTCTTTTAAAAAGATTAGGGATGTATCGGAAATACAAAAACTTCTTCTCGATTTTAAAGGGCTTGCCTGAGTAAGTACATAAATTATTTCTTTGCTTTCCTTAGCTTCCCTTTCGGATATTGTATTTAAACCATTGTATTCCGATTGGGAAATTAGTATTTTATCTTTTAATTTATAGAAAAACATTAGCAATCCCCTCTTAAATTCATAATTCATTTAGTATAGAATGTACAGCGTTTAGCGTATAGAAATACAACAGTATATTATAAGTAATTTTACGGCAATTTTGGAATTGTTGTTATAATTGGATTGTAGGGGCACAATGAATTGTACCCTCTCCATATTGTTACTTAATTTCTCTTGGGGAGACACGATGTATTGTGCCTCCCCATTATGTACTTATTTTATTCTTTCTTCCTTTTCCTTAACGGGTTAACTATTTTTATACTATATACTAATTTGGTTACTGGAATTAGGTTCCTAACTTTTAACTTGTACATTCTTCACTATATAATATATATTTCCTATACGCTCTACGCTAAACGCTATCCGCTATTTTTCTTCTCTCTGCTATCCCTTTGGTACGTCGTAAAAGCTCAAGGCTATTTTCTAAATAATGAGAAGGACTAAGATTTAAGTTATACTCCATATCTTCTCCTTGATCAGGATATCGGGGATAAATAATCACTTCTCCCAAATGACCTAAGGTTAACTTTCTTTGCTGAATTACCTGGTATTCATTTTCTAGAGCTTCTAATATAGTCAGAGCATTTTCTATGCAAACTTCGGAAAAATTATATAGGGTTTCTGCGGAAACATTTTTAATAAATGAAGGGTAAGTATAGGGTAGTATCCGATTGATAGATCTAACTAAATTTCCCTGAGTCCTTATCTTTCTCATTAATGCATCTCCGCCTACAAAAGGATATAATTCGCTTTCATTAAACCAAAGCTTGAGATTGGGAATAAAATGGGCACAATCAGCATCTCTATTTAATATAGTTGCTATTTCTTTCCCACTACCAGATAGTGCTCCCTCAATTATTTTTTTAACTTTTATGTCATATTTTTTAAATAAGGGCTCAAGGGTCTTTATTCTATACCCCTTATGCAAATAGTCATCAATAAGAATTACGGGCATATCAAATGAATGAATTATTTTAACTTGATTTTCCAGACTCATATAATTAGGGAAGGCGCCAATTTCAAAACTTTTCATATCGGAAGCAAATATTTTTTCCGTATGGAGAGATTTAGTCACCGTGTTAGGCACTACCATCTTATGCAGTACCTTCCCAAAAGGAACACACATTGACCTTCCTAAAACTCGAGAGGTTAACGGTGTTGTTGAAACATTGTTTAGCTTACAAATTTTCTTCACAATAGTCTGGTTAATTAAATTAATATTAAATGGCAAAACAATATTCCCGGGATAAAAAGTATTAAATGATTTTAATAATCTTTTACGTGATATTATAACTGATTTTTTAATGTTTAAATTTTGGCAGAAAGGTTCCTTTATAATTGTCTCGGTGTCCAGATTGACTATACAGGGTTTGCTCATATCCACTACAAATACCGGATTATCTTTATCGCTGAAGGGTAAACGATAAAATCCCATAAGTTCTAAATTCTCGTTTAAAGAGTCTAAGGGATAATTTTTTAATATATTTCTAAATATCGTATAATTGTAATCTTTTTCTATGCAAAAAGAAAGAGTCTCAGTAAGAATAACCTGCTCAAGGTTTTCAAGTCCTGATCTATTTTTCATATTACCTATGGTAAAAACGCCATCACTAACTATAGTACGGCCAACTGCATTTTCCCGAATATACTCAGATATCAAGTTGTCCTTAAACTCCTGGAAAAGAATGTTTGAACGGACCCAATGAAAGGCTGAAAAACCCAATATCATTCCATTATGGCGAACATCACGCAATAGCAAAATTCTCGGATTTAGTTTATGACTAAACTCAATCAACTTTTTAGATACTTCTTTTCGATCATACGTAGAAAGAACTTTCTGATAAAGTTCTTTTATCAAATCCGGGGTAATATCTTCAATTACCTCTACATCAATAGAGACAGTTTGCACTACACTCTTAAATTGTGGTTCTCTTTGGTATAAATTATTTTCGTAAATATATTTTTGAGCCAAAGGGTCGATAAGTCTGGAAATATCTCTATTTTCATCTATGTTATTTCTTATTTGAGTCGAACTTATTTCTTCATAACGAATAGCAAGATTAAGACTGAAAGTATTTTCTCCAATACTTTCAATTGGAATTTGAACCTTTTTCTTTTGCTCCTCGATGGAATTTAAAGCCTTTCTATCAAAAATAATATGGGGAAAAGTATGGATCGAATCTTCTGATTTTTTCTTTTTATAAGCAGAAGCATTTAATATAACATCACTGCCTGCTACAATGTAAACCTTGGAAAAAGGAAAATTTTCCCTCAAAGCTTTTAAATCGTCTGGGTTAGCGATATTAACCGGTAAATCTTCAGGATATAAATATACGTTAAGTTCATCAGCAATAGAAATATTTATTATATTCTTTCTGAAGAGGTGGGGCTGAGTTCTTTTAGACCAAGAAAACTCATCAACAGCCAAATATGTTTCAAAGCCAAGATTTTCTATTGCCTTAACAATCTCTCTGTGGCTTAAAGAAAACGGGTCAAAGGCTCCTGGAAAAAAAGCTATTTTTTTCGGGGTTTCAAGGTTTATACTTCCCTTGTAAAAATTATAGTCAGAGATAAATTTATAGACATAATTAAGTCCGGTACAATTTATTAAAAACATCAGACCTTCTTTAGTTATAGGAGTTAGCAAAGTAAGAATTTTTTTGGCAATAAGTTGAAATATGTGGTTCTTCTCTTCTAAACTGAGATGTTTTGAGCCAAATATTTCCCTGCCAATAACTCTAAATGCTGCCTGCTTCACTTTTAAATTATAATGTACAAAGCCATTCAAAAGTATACCAATCATTTTACAAAGCCTTTTTTCGTATGATTTCTCCTTTTCTGAAAATTTTTCTCGGTACTTAGGGTAATTAGTAATGGCTATACCAATGGTTCTAAGTAGCAATGAGTTTAATTTAGGATCTGACTGTTTGATTTTTTCTATTAAATCATCAACGAGTTCTTCTAATTCATTAGGTGTAAGATGGAGTATTAATTGACCTAAATAGTAAGGAATATATTTAGTAAATTGATAATCTTCCATTTCTAAAGCCCGCAACAATTCAATAGCTATGTCGTTCCTCTGCTGGAAAGATAAGGAAGGCATTAAATTTACCAAGGATTTACCGGCCAAATTTCTAATATTTTCTATACCGCTAACTTTTAATATATTACAAAAATGCAAAGCAGTATAGATTTCTTCCTGTTTGCTCTTTAAGGTATATTCTAATAAAAGTTCTATCTGAATTTTTTTAATTATTCCACTGGTTGAAGTTTTAAGGTTGCTTAAGAATATATACTGTATCTTTTCTATATCTCTTCGATAAAATTCGATATACTTTTTTACAATGCTTTCGTCTAAACCTAATAATTCAACTATCTTCATATTTAAGTAATTTTCAGCAGGGAGCAATGAGGCAGAAATATTACCAGCAAATATTTTTTTTAAGTTATTTATAAATCTAAATTTTTTATCGATTTGGGGTATTAAATCGTAGACTACCTCTAAAGCAGTAAGCCTGAGATCGTGATTCTCTTTCTTCAACATTTTTATAATATAATTAAATAACACCTTTACAGATTTTTCATCTGAACAGACTGATATATGTTCGGCTGCTTTTATTAAACACAGCTGAATTTCTTCATCGGCATACAGGTCTTTTTTATAGTGTTTTAAAATACTTTTTCTATAATTGCTTACTTGATTATTACTACGGCAGTTAGAAAAAAGAGAAGAAATCATATTCTCGGTGCTATTAATAATTCGAGATTGGTGAAGAGCATTTTTTTTATGGTCTGGTAGTAAAAAATATTTTAAATATTTTTCTAATAAATTAACACTGTTAACCGTAGGAGATTTTAGGGTAACATTTTGAGGAATCTCTTTGCGATAATCTTCATCAAAGCTGGCAATCAATAAACCGATAAGCTTTGCACTTCTCCTTCTTATTTCATCTTCCGGATGAGTTAACTCTTCGTATAAATACTTCAAGGTAATCATCTTCTGATTTTGAGTCAGGTAGGCGGAGTATTCATTAAATATTTGTAGGTATTCCCGTAAATTGTTCCAATCTTTTTCGCTTCGAGCTAATTCTAAAAGTGAATTAAGAGAAGATGAATCTCGAAATTCGTGCATTAAATTTATGTTATGTTCTATAGAAAGAAATTTTATATTTTGTATAACTTTTTGGCCTTGCATGAGAGGATAATACGGATTTGTATCTTTTTTGCAGGAACTTACCTGTTTATCCTTTACATTCACATTTACCCCTAAATTTATCATATAATCTTCAAAGTCTTTTAATTTATCATAAACCCGGCAATACCTTTTTCTCTTTTTCTCATCAACATTATCTAATTTGCTTAAGATTATTTGAAAAGAATCTTTTAAGCTAAAAATTCTCATCTCCTCTTTGGAGCCGTTATTACTATTTTTAACCCGAAAATCAGAGTAAATTAATATAAGTGATTCCAGAGGCAAATTTTCTAATTCCAAATCCCAAACAGAATGATTAACTGCAATGTGCCCGATATAAGGGATATTATGTTTTTTAAACCACATGTCAGTATAGTAATAATGTAAATAGGGAGTTCTTTCTACCTCGATATCTTTACATCCATATTTTCCGATATCATGTCCTGCTGCTGCTCCCGAAATCCTCCCCAAATCAACAGGAAGACCCAGATTATATAAGTGCCTACCGATAAACAAAGCAATCCAATTTACTCCACATATATGGTCTAAAGTATTGAACTTTAAAATTTCCTGGCTTAATTTCATCATCTCATAAATATATTCATCATTAAATGCTTTTAAAAATCTTTTATATTCAACAGGATTCTCCAGTTTGCTTTTTTCGTCAGAAGTTAAAAAATTAAGGGGATATCTGCTGTAGAAAGCAGGACCACCGGACGACTTTTGGAACTTCGAAATTACTCTTAAAAATTCTAAATAGAATAAGTAAGTTTTTCGGCAATTTGGGGAGATATTCTTAACAGACAGCTCCACTGCTTCAGGGAAAGATTTAGAGAGAGTAAATTGGTATACTTGATGAAGCCAATTAGTGGGATTATGTTCTTTATCAATAATAACGATGATATCCTGACACAATGAATACACTGCTTGACAACTATAATCTTTCTTTTTTACCATAGATGATAATTGTTTTAAAAATAGAGGATTTTCAATATATCTTCTAACAAACCCTTTATCTAAAGAGATACCCTCTAATATTTGTGTGTGTAAAAACTTTTTAGATATTTTGTTATATAATTCTTTTAGCGTAGTTTTACTCATTAATTACCATCCTAAAGCATTTTAAGGTAATTATATATTAATAATAATTCTTTTGTAATATTTATTGTAACTGAAAACTATCATATTTTACAATTAAACCTTTATCCATATCTCGCAAAGACAACAGAAACCGAAAATCAAAAAAAACATTATTCTTCTTTTTATCTTACTGACCCGCTAAAGTTTAAACTAAAAAAATTTCTATGTCGAAGCGAAGTTATTTTTTGGATTTGCAAAATAATAAAGGGTACGATATTCTATAATTATTACAATAATATCATACCCCAATCCCCAATTATATTTATCAGATTAAATTATACTGCTACAACTTCTTTTACTTCAGAAATTTCTTCCTTTAATGCTCTACCAATTCCCATCTGTAAAGTCATCTGTCTCATTGGGCAACCAGCACAAGTACCAGTTAATTTTACTTTTACTACTCCTTCTGTAGTTACTTCTACTAATTCAACATCACCGCCATCTGCCTGAAGAGATGGTCTTATTTTTTCTAAAGCTGTTTTTACTCTTTCCTTCATTGCTTCCTCCTAATATAATATTATTTATTGCCTGGATTATAATCAGATTATACCGATTAACATTATTGTGAATCCAGTATCCCTCTTTTTTAACGAGATAATGTTAGCATATTTTTCACTCGTTGTCTATGTTAACTATAATTAAGCTCTCTTACAATAAATTCTCAAATTTCAAACCAAAGAGAAATTTCTCGTTTCGCCTCCTCAATAGTTGACGAGGCATGAACTAAATTTTGAATTTTTATGCTTAGCGAATTAGTTGAGGGCAGAAAATAAAGTTGTTTGTTTAATAATCACATATGCTTATAATGCTAAGCTATTTTAATAACAATTCGAATCGCTGTTCATTAACCTCTGTACCCCACTGCATTCCTCTATATTGTTTAACGAGTTTAAAGCCATTCTTCTCGTAGAGGTGTTTCGCAGCGTTAAGGCCTTTAAAAGTCCAGAGATATACTCGCTTGTATCCTTTATTTTTACAAAAGTTAAGAGCCTCTTCAATAAGCCGATTACCAATACCCCTTCCACGCAAGACATCGGATAAAATGAACCACCGAAGATGCGCTCCCTCTTTTTCGGCGTGAATCCCGTCGATGGTGATAGATCCTTCAACA
>Ga0222684_1000456_pt1 | contig 10255 bp, 10 predicted proteins | sample AntAcemetage1075_FD_181150 | JGI IMG/M metagenome (GOLD analysis project Ga0222684, IMG submission 181150) | Saline water microbial communities from Ace Lake, Antarctica - #1075 | ecosystem: Environmental > Aquatic > Non-marine Saline and Alkaline > Saline | place: Antarctica: Ace Lake...
GGAGTAGCTATGATGGTATTGATGCCATTTGCGACTGCTTGTCGACACATGTTTAGGGAGACAGACCAGGAGAAGGGGCCGTCGTCTATGTGGGGGAGGATGTGGCAATGGATGTCAATCATTTTTTTTACTCCAGTCAATTTGGTCAACCGGTCTACCGGTCTACCGGTCTACCAGTCTACCAGTCAACCGGTCTTCCGGTCAGGAAAAATACAAAACCTAGTCAACCGGTTACCCAGTTGGCCAGTCGGCCAGTCAAGAAAAATGCAAAAAACACGGGTTACAAGGTGCGAGTTAAGAAACAAAATACAAAATCAGTCTGCCGGTCGAAGATAAATACAAGATTGGTCTGTCGGCCTATCAGTCACCCGGTCAGCCAATCAAGATTAAAATATAAACAAAATTTAAAACAATCTACTTATCAGATTTTAGATAAGTCATTAAACCATTAATTTGTTGGGCAATTTTCTTTGCTTCTTGATAAAGCTGGTTAAATTCAATTTGAGAAATATACTTTAAATCTAAAGCAATATATAAATCATTTTGAACTTCTGCTGTTGATGCACGTGCAATAGATAAAAAATTTGATAGTTCTTTGTCTGATCTTCTATCAAATCCTTCCGCAATATTTGATGTAATAGAAACAACAGCCCGTCTTATTTGTGATGTTAACCCATACAGTTCTTCTTTCGGAAATTTTTTAGTTAAAATATATATTTTATTAGTAAATTTTCTTGATTCTTGCCAGATTGTTAGATCTTCAAATGATTTTACTGTGGTCACAGGGAGTTCCTTTCGATTTATTTTTTTCTTTTTTTCTTTTTGTCGTCGCCGTAGTAATAGTAGTAGTTATAGGGATAGTAGTGGCCTTCTTTTTCCATATCTATTTTGTTTAAGACCACTCCAAGTATATTTGCATTTACTTTTTCCAGGAGTTGTTTTGCTTGTTTGGCAGTTTCACGGGTAACCTCTCCAAAATTCAATACCATAATTACACCATCTACTTCGTTGGCCAATACCAGGGCATCGGTAACTACAACAACCGGTGGGGAATCTATTAAAATGGTATCAAATTCATTTTTCAGTTCTTTCAGTAATTCTTTCATTTTATTAGAGCCAAGCAGTTCGGATGGATTTGGGGGAATGGGACCACTGGGTATAAAATATAAATTAGAATCAATATTGGTTAAATTTTTTAAGACATCTTTTAGCTTTTTATCCCCAATTAATATATTAGTAAGTCCTATTTTAGCATCCTGTCCAAAGATTTTATGAAGAGTTGGTTTACGCAAATCAGCATCTATTACAACTACTTTTTCTTTATTTTGAGCAATTGTTAAGGCTAAATTAATAGAAATTGATGATTTTCCTACTTCCGGGATAGGACCGGTAACTAATATTGTTTTCAATGGTTTATCCATACTGGAAAACTTTATATTAGTTCGTAGAGTTCGTATAGCTTCACTGATTGGAGATTTTAGTTCGTTTTGGACAATAAAGACATTTTCAAAGTCTGTTTTTTTAAATTGTTTTAGTTTTAGAGCCACTTCAGTCACCCGCTTTCATATAATTGGTTTTTAGTTTATAGATAATATAAGAACAATGAGTCTACCAGTTTGCCGGTCTTCCAGTCTGCCGGTCAGCCGGTCTATTTTAGTCTACCAGTCGGCCGGTCACCCGGTCTGCCAGTCCAAGAAAATACTAAGAAAAATATAAATACAGTCTACCAGTCAAGAATAAATTCAAGATTAGTCGGCCGGTCGGCCGGTCAAAAAAAATGCAAAAAATACGAGATATAAAATACTAGCGTATAGTTATAGCGTATAGTTATAGTGCCGGTTATAAATGCGAGTAAAATACTATAAGATCCGTTTTTCACTGAGATTGCTTCGCCTACTTTCAATAGGTTCGCAATGACAACTTCCGATAGATTCCCATTTTCATGGGAATGACAGATACAGAGCGGGTCGGATGAATCCGACCCCTACAATAGACAGGGGAGATGCCTATCCTGCTGATAAATATAAAACACCCCCACCTTAATCCTCCCCCCTCAAGGGGGAGGAGAATGCAGGCACCTTAAATCCTCTCTAGCTTCAAGTGGAGGAGAATACAGGGTACCTTAAATCCTCTCTCGCTTCAAGGGGAGGAGAATACGTCGGGACTGTCCTGCAATATACGATATACGATATACTATTTTAATATACTTTTTTTCTTTTGTTTTTGGAAGAAATTTTAGGAATTAGTCCGAGGACCGGTAAGCCTAAAGTCCGTTCGATATCTTCTTCGGTTTTTATGGTATTGTCCATGTATTCCATAAAAAATATTAACATTACTCCCAACATTAAGCCAAGGATTCCACCGATGGCCAGGTTTAATTTTTTATTTGGCTTAATAGGGCTTTTCGGGATGCGGGCTTCATCTATTATCCTGATATCTCCTAATTCCATGGCTTCATTGATTCGAGCTTCCTGGTATTTTTCCAATAATATAATATAAGTATTTTCCGATACCTTTACAGCCCTTTCCAGGCGGGCTAGATTCAATTCTTTATTTGGTAATTTTTCCAGACGATCTTCATATTCTTTTACTGAAGATGCGAGGGATTCCTTTTTGGTTTCCAGAGATATCACTGTTGTTTCCAAGGTCACGACTTGAGCAAGTAGTGTCTGATAAATAGGATTTCGAGTTGATACTTTAGAACCTACAATTTCTGCTACTTTTTCACTTATTTTATTTTTAGTCTCTCTGATTTTAATCTCCACTTCAGATATCTTAGGGCTTCCTTTGGCATATTTTTCGAGCAGGGTGGGAAGCTGGATCTCTAAAGCAGTTAATTGACTTTGGAGTTCCCTAACTGCAGGATTGGTAGTAATGGTTTCCGAAGAGATATAAGTTTCTGCTTGTTTTTCCAGCTGCCGGTGAACTTCAGTTAATCTTGCTTTGTTTTCTACAATTTGATTGTTGACTTCTATTCCCTGGGATTGGAAATTGGCTAATTGTTCAATATTTATTTTGGTTTCTTCATCCAGGTATAAGATGTTTTCCTGTTGTTTGTACTGTAGTTTTTCTTCTTCAACTTTTTTTAGTTCGCTTTCCTTTTCTACGAGCTGTTCTTCGATGAATTTTTTTGCTTCACTTGCCCGGGAGCGGTTGGTGGAACGAGATTCCTCTACAAAGACACTTGCTGTTTTGTTTGCAATAATAGATGCCAATTTAGGATTTATATTTTCGGAATTAATTTCAATGATATTAGTATTTTTTAAGGTATTAACTGTTAATGATTTCCTTACTTGCGAGATTATAACTTCTTCTTCTAAAATTGTTTCTTCTTCGCTATGGTCATGATTATTGCTTACACCTAATAATATGGAAGCAGCAAAATTTTTCAGGTGCAATATATCCAATATATTGATTAACCATCTGAAGGTTTCAATTTTTCTCGAGAAATTTTGTGCCTGGGCTTCTTCAAAAATATCGGGAGGTAATTCTTTGGCTACTCCTTTAGCTATGCTGTAACTTTTTAGAATTTCAATCTGGGTTTCGATTTCATCTGCCTGACCGAAGAGCATATTTCCTTCCGCGCCGCTAAAGATTGCCTGAGGATTTTTATTTTCAGACAATAATACGGTAGTTGTTGCCTTGTAGACAGGCGACATAAAGAAGTTTGCAATTATAACAGCTATTATGGCAATTATGGTTACTGTAAATATGGTCCATTTTCTTTTACGTAAGACTCGTATGTAGTCTTGTAGTGATATTTCTTCTTCGAACTCTTCTTTCAAAAAAAATCAACTCCTTTGATTTACGGTTATCAGTTTAGTGGGGTCAGGTCTCAACATTTGACATAAGTTAATTTCAGGCTGTTCAGCTTAGAAGCTTATGTCAAATGTTGAGACCTGACCCCACTAAACCCCACTAAACCTTACTATTTCAAGACATTATAGACGCCGAGGCCAGTAGTGACTACATCAAGAATGGTGCTTATATCGAATTCGGATAAAGGTCTTATAGGCATGTATACTATATCTCTTGGTTGTAAGACAATATTCTGGTCTAATTCCCCATCTTTTAATATTTTTATAAGATTTATTTCAATAACCTGTTCATATTTTTCTCTTATTATCTTAACATCATTCAAAGTAATAGTCTGCATTTTTAAGCCTTCTTCATCCCGCGGAAAACGGCGAATGACTACACAAGATTTTAGGCGTGCATTAGCAGTATAACCACCTGCGAGAGTAATTGCTTTTACTACTGTACATTCATCTTTTATCGGATAGAGTCCCGGACTATTTACCTGTCCTAAAACATATATATTATTTTCTAAAGACAGGGGAACAAACAGGGAGTCTCCTGATTCCAGAGTATAGTTTTGGCTAAGATCGTTCTGTAGAAAAAGCTTTTCCAGGTCTACGGGAATGGTATTATTATCCATTTTGGTTATAATTGCATCTTTGAGATTAGCTTTTTCGGTTACACCGCGACAGGCAGAGATTGCTTTCAGTATGTCAACCTTACCTTCTAAAGAATATAATCCCGGGGAATTGACTTCTCCGGCAATAGATATATTGGTAATGGCAAAAGCCTTAGGTATGTAAAGGGAATCTCCTGATTCTAAAGTGTAATTCTGAGTAAGGTCATTTTGGAGAAAGAGCTTTTCCAGGTCTACAGGAAGCGTTTCCTGATTTTCCCGAATAATGGTGGCATTGACCAGTCCTGCTTTGTCGGTAAGTCCGGAGGCAGCAGATATTGCTTTTAAGACATCGACTCTGCCGGTGAGAGGATAGATGCCGGGATTTTTTACTTCACCTAAAACAGAGATGTTAATGGTGCCAAAATTTATTAGAGTTAAGCTTACCTGATCAGTTCCCAGTGAAGTTAAAATCTTTTTTAATTCATTAGCAATTTCTATCCTTAATTCTGTAAGTGTTTTTCCGGCAGCTATTATTTGCCCGTTTAAGGGGAGAGAAATCATCCCATCCGGTTGAACAACGGTAGATGTGGTGAGTTCGGGATATCCCCAAAGTCTAATTTCCAGGACATCATTTGTGCCTAGAGTGTAGTAATTGGGAGAACTTTCATTTGCAAAAGATGAGAAAGAATTATTGAAAAAGAAAGTTATCATCAATAAAAATAACAATACAAGAATAGCAATGTCCAAGCTTTTTGTTTTTACGCCATATTTTAACATATTTTTTCCTCCTATACTTTTATAATATTAACATAAATCTTTCACGTAGGACAGGCGTCTCGCCTGTCTATTTATTATCATTCAACCAATCTTTTACATATAGCCATTTATAATTTTTATATCCTTGGACTAAATGGGCTTTGATCGGATTATTTACAATATAGTTAATCTTCTGTATAAATTCTTTTTCGCTTCTTATAACTTTGTCCATACTTTCATCCTGCCATATTTTTCCTTTTCTATTTAATTGTTTATTAATTTCATGAGCGGTAAAACTCTTAATGCTATGCATTATTTTAGACATGGAATCTGTAGGATTTATTATCATATGTAGATGATCATTTAATATTACAGCAGCATAAAGTTCATATTTTTTACCATTTAAAAAATTAAGGGCATTAAAGATACAATCTTTCTGTGAAGGTTGTAATAATATTCTATTATATGTTACAAGGGTAATAAAGTAATAGCCAGATGCAAGTTGAAAATGTGGGAGATGCCGTTTCCATGATTTAATAGACAGGCGAGACGCCTGTCCTACGGAGGCATAAGAATATTTCATCTCCAATATATTATTTTCTATAATATTTGATTCGTAATTTTCATTTGATATTTGCAATTAATATTTCCCTTCGTTTTTATAATTAAATTATTAGTATTCAATAGACAGGCGAGACGCCTGTCCTACGGGAGGGATGGATGTATAAATTTCCATCCCGAATTTTTATCTAAAATTTATAGTTTAGTTCGAGCTGGAAATAGGTGTTGTTTTCGTTTTCACCTATAGTATTGTCTTTATTTTTTATATTTTCCAAGGTTGCACTTGCTGAAAGTTCCCACTGGGGCGATATTGTATAAGATATTTCTGCCTGGTATGCTTGCTGTTTCTCTATTATACCAGAAAGAAAAATATTTTCATTAGCAATTATCGGGTCGGATGGCAAAGGTATCCCCACTTGTCCCTCTCCGTGCCGCTGGTGATTATAACTTAACGAGAGATCGAATTCATCAGATAGGCGATGAGTCAGCTCTAAATAGAACTGGTCGGCATCCGGACCCAGGGGGCTTCCGATATATTCACCTTGATAGAGGTAATCTTCCCAGCTGTTTCTGGGGAAGTAAACATAGTTATTTATATGGGTATATTCAATGCGAAAATCGGTATTGCCGGTGTCGAGAGGGTCAGCAAAATATGCACCGGCGAGAAAACCGGTCCGATTAGGAAACGGGTTGGTATCAGGAGTAAGAATAAAATCATCTATCATGTATTCACCATAGACTTTTATCCCGGGATGAAAATTCCATTCCATGTCCAGACTTACGTTAGAATTAATCCCGCTGGGCTGGTCAATTACATCTGCTATCCACCGGGTTAGATAATATGGTGGAATAAAAGGAAGCGGATTAAGGAATAAGATGCTTGATTCCTGAGGTATTATGGCTGTTTCGGATAAACCCAGGGTAAGGGCGGGGGTCGCCTTATATTCTAATCTCTGACCTGAAAAGTATCTACTCTTACCGTCTAATGGGTCGAGTAGAGAGAAAAATTTAATAAAATTAAGGTTACCGCAGCCTCTACCGAAATCAGAGAGGTCAACTGTGCCGGAATATTTTAACATATCGAAAGGAGGAGGATTGTCTGATAAGATGAGGGAGCCCTGATAAGCCGGTCCCCATCTCATGGAATCTCTCCCTATTTGTAAATTAAGGGAAGGAATTTCTATTTTACTTAAAGACGGAAATATCGTAGTGTCGGTAGGAGTCGGAATTTCAAAAGATGGAAATCTCAGGGTGGCATAAGCTTGATTTAGCTGTGTGTCTACAAGGGTAGCAAATTCAAGTAAATAATTTACATCAATGGAATAATCGAAATAGAGAGCACTGTTCTCCGAGATAGTGGCAGATGCTTTTATTCCTATTTCTGAAAATAGTTTTGATTGATTACCCGGATTACGAAAATCTATTTTTTGGGTAAAATATGGATCTAGCTCCAGGGTTGTTTTAAGGTTATCCAGTATGATAGCTGTTTTATTTAATTTTACTATTTTTAGACCCTGGGATGATAGCTCATCATTTAGTTCTATTATAAGTGTTTCTAATTTTTCTATGTCCTGGTCGGTCAAGGTTGAAATGGGAATTTGCTCTGTTTGCAGTTGATATATTATTTCATCCAGGAGGATAGCCATATCTTTTCTGCTCATTTGAGGGCTGAAGAGGCTGAGTGAAAGATTTGAAGAAAAGATATTTTCTTGTTGTACAAAATAATTTAAAGACTCGTAGAGCCAGTTATCTGATGGAGGTGGAGTGGTGGTGTCAGAATTTATAGAGATAATTTTTACATCTATAGAAGTTAGTTCTTCTTGAAATTCCAAGACTAATTTCTCCATTAAAGTTAAATCTGTATCTTTAAATTTCATCTTTCCTTTTTGTATATTTGAAAGAACAGTATCTATAAGATAAGCAATTTCTATTCTGGTTAGAGGTAGAGTATTTGTAGCTACGGTATTATTGCCTGCGAAAGCCTGTAGAGTTTCCAAGCGAGAAATTACGGGATAGACCCAGCTATCTAAGGGAACATAGTTTAGAGGGTTGGCAGAGATTGTTTGTGTAAGGATAGTAAAAATAATGATGGTGATTAAAATTATAAATAAAATCTTTAACTGGTAAAGAATAAATTTATTGTCTTTTTTCACCATTTAATATTCCTTCTTCAGATGGGAAGTTCAGGTCTTCACATTATTTCTATATTAATCATTTATCTATTGTTTTTATTTTATCATTTTTTAGGTTATTTTACTAATAAACTAATAACCGATTGAAACAATTAATCAATGATTATATATTCGATAAATATTTAAAAAATCCTGCTTTTGTAATAAAAAAATATTGAAATATTTTTTAGTTTTTAGTTTATGGTAATTTCAAAAGAACAATAGTACTTTTAGAATAGACAGGCGAGACGCCTGTCCTACGGGAGGAAGGGTTTCTATGAATCGAACCACCACTTCAACCACGTCTTAACCCTCCCCTATCCGTATAATTTCATTATTTTAAAATATTTCTAAAAATTTATTTAATCCCCAGATGGAAAATGCTGTATCCACTATGTTGAAAGGATGAAAACCTCCCGGCCAGGTGCCCTTGTGGCGTTGGTTGGATAAAAACCATTGTACCGCACTTTCCGCTGATGGTTTATATTTTTCTGTTAAACCCGAATATTTTGATAGAGAGGAAAAAGCCAATAATGCCAGACCAGTCTTTGAGGCATCCCAATGACCGAAAGAGCCGTTTCTATTTTGTTCATTTTTCAGATATTCCAATCCCTCCATGATTATTTCGGGGTGTTTACCGGTTTGGGCTAAAGCAAATATAACAGGGGAAGTAGTCCATAAAGGTTCGAATCGCTTTAAATTGCGGAGAAGGGTTTTCCATGAGCCATCATCTCTCTGGTCATTGACCAGCCATAGGCAGGCGGATTGGATAATAGGGCTGGATGCTTGATAATTATAGTAAAAAAGGAGGTTTATCGCCCAGGAGGTATCCCAACAGTCATCATTCCAGCTGCCATTGGTTCTTTGATTTTTAATAAGCCAATCCATCCCCTTCTCTAATGCTTTCCCTTTATAATCCGCACTAATCAGGCCATATAAGGCGGCAGTGGTAGCTTCTACTTTATTCCAGGAGAATGATGATGTAGCTTCCCAACATCCATCATTATGTTGTTGTGATAAAAGATATGATAAAGCTTTCTGTGTATCGGGTATGGGAAAGTGTGAATCATTTCCCCGGGATTTATCGATACTGTTAAAAGTTGTCAAGCCAAATAGACCGGTAGCTGCTATGCTGGAATGTTTATCCTGGGTCACCATAGGCCAGCTTCCATCGGGTCGTTGTTTATCAGCGAGCCATTGAGATGCAAGAGATATTTTGCTCAGGATATTTTCTTCGGTTATTTCCTGCTCTTCTTTTGCAGCTGCAAATAGAGTAGCCGAAGAATTAATTGATCCGAAAATTATAGTTATTACTAGAAACAGAAAACAAGCGGATAGGAAAAGAGTATATAGTGTACGATTAGATAGTCTACCGATCTTCCAGTCTGCCGGTCTACCGGTCGAGAAAAAAGACAAGATTAGCGTATAGTAATAGCGGATAGTTATAGCGCGGGTTACAAGTGCAAGTAAAGAAAATACAAAATCAGTTTGCCGGTTAGCCAGTCTACCGGTCAAGAAAAATATAAAAATACAGGTTACGAGGTGCAAGATGTAAGATACGAGTAAAGAAAAAAATACAAAATAAGCGTATAGTAATAGCGGATAGTTATAGTGTGGGTTACAAGTGCGGAGGGAAACTATAAAATTTGTTGTTCGTTGTTTGTTGTTCGTTTTTAGTAAATTCAAAATAAAACTCCGTGGGACAGGCGTCTCGCTCTCACCTGTCTAATCTTATCTAATGACAGAAGGAAAAATGAACTAATCGAATTATTCTAAATTAAGCTCAATTCGAAGGCCTGTATTAATATCAGCCATAATATCAGAAGAAAGTTCAGTAATTTTTTCGCCGAGTTCTCCTTTGCCAATAGTAAAAATAGAGTCTGCTTGAAATTTTGTAGGTTTAGAAAATCCATCTATGACCAGAATTTCTACTGGACAAAGGATGTCTTTTTTTTGTGTAGTGCCCGGGATAACCACAACATCTTTGCTGTAATGGTTTCCCTGATCATTTGACACAATAAGAAGGGGGCGGATTTTCTTCTTACCGGGACCCCAGAAGACTTCACCACGTCGAGGGAAACTCATAATTGTTCTTCCACTTCCTGTTTTCTTATAACTTTTGATTGCGCTTTACGAAGTTCAGGATAAGACTCTGATTTCTGAAGATAATATTTTTTCAGTTGTTCGGCTCTTAATTTATTTAAAGAAATATGAATAACTTTGGAGATTGAACCATGTTTTTCTTTTAGTTCTTGTAGAAACCTATTATCAGCTTCTGATAGATATACAGTACGTCTGGGCATTTGAAAGCACCTCCTTTGTATTACAATACTATCATACATAAAGGTAA
>Ga0222684_1000457_pt1 | contig 10248 bp, 9 predicted proteins | sample AntAcemetage1075_FD_181150 | JGI IMG/M metagenome (GOLD analysis project Ga0222684, IMG submission 181150) | Saline water microbial communities from Ace Lake, Antarctica - #1075 | ecosystem: Environmental > Aquatic > Non-marine Saline and Alkaline > Saline | place: Antarctica: Ace Lake...
TCGGACGCGCCACTAACCAGAAAAATTGTGGATTCGCGTCTGTCTCAGGGCGCAGCTGAGCGGTTCACGCGCGCCACAGAGATAGTCAAGACCTCCAGGCCTGTTGCGGCGGTTGGAGAGTGGTCTTTAACGAAAAAGATCGCTTCTCGTTTTGGCTAGAAATGGGGCTAATTAATTATTCTCTACTAGTACTTGCCACGTTAGGGATGGAGCGAGATTGCCAGGGTCTTGACGGGTAATCTGCGGCGCGCTTGATCCCATGCCCTATGTTAAATCTGTAAGAGTGACTTTAATGGTTAATGAACTGTCATCGGAATCTTCTGAGTCGCAACACGTGGATGAGCCCCAACTCGCCGCAGGCGATGCAGCATTTACTGATGAGGATTCTTCGCCAGATCGGTCGAAGCATCAAGCCGCGTCTACAGATTCCGAGCATCGCCAAGATGAGCTGGCGGACGAACGTATGCTTGTATCCAAGATACTGCTAGACATCGATGCAGGCAGCGCGAACAAGTGCAGCGTGAATGTGGGCGATGCCGATATAGATATTCAGGTGAACTCTTCAAACCGAATCCTGGTGACTGCAACGACTCTTCAGGGAGTAGATTTGGCGTCATTTGACGTGGCAAAGCGATCGCGATCACTAAGCTTTTCGTTTCTGCCTGCAAGTCGCTTGCGCAAAGTTTTGCGTGCAAGCAATGATAAAGTACGCCTAACAGTGCATTTGCCAGAGCGTTTGGGAGTAGTGGCATCCTCAACCACCGGATCCATAGCAGTGGTGGGCGTTAAGGGGCCTGTGACTCTAAGCTCCACAAGTGGCAGCCTCTCAGTTAAAGATCTCACAGGTCCGGTCAAAGCCGAAACAGAATCGGGCAACATTTTCGGCATCTGTTATTCCAGCTCAGTTCAACTAGCCACCAAGAATGGCAACATCGAAGTTGGTGGTTTGGCCGGGGGTCTTGTATGCAATACAAAAACCGGGGCAGCGCACTTGACATGGAGTGACGTACCAGACGACGCCAAAGTCGTAGTCCATACCGGGGCTGGCCCAGCGACGCTGTACTTCCCGCCCACCGCGAAATTGAATTACCGGTTTATTACGGGGGCGAATGCAATAATGAACGAGTTTGAGCAGTGTGACGCCTCGAATTTTCTGGTACGCATGATTTCACGGCGAGGGAGCCTGTTTTTAAAGAAAGCCGTTAGCTCCTGATAAGCCAAGCAAAAGTGAGCCTGCTCTCCATCATTTATAAGGTTAAGGCAACGACAACGTGGCTCATACGTGGCATTGTTGTCTTTTTCTTCTACCTGGCGCTCAAAAATTTCATCCCTGACCATCTGGTATCTTCAACTTCTGTCGCGCTTATCGAACCTTACAGCGGAGCGAAGTCGGTGGGCGCTGCTTTAGATCACGCTGCGTTTACACTTGCCTTCGCGTGGGCAAATGATGACGCTGGATTATTAGAAGCTGGTATAGATGTTCTCGAAATAGGTACAGAGCCCACTGACGCAGAGGATGCCGCTAAACTGCGCCTGGCCATGATTGAAAACGACATTAAAGCCATTTTTGGCTGTGTAAGCTCTGCCTGTGTGCGCTTGCTCATACCGATTGCCGAAGAGTTGAAAATCCCATTCTTTTATACTCGGCCCCACGAAGGCCTGATCTCGAGCCGCTACGCCTTTTTTCTGGGCTCACTCCCCAATCAAAATCTAGTACCTTCCGCCCTCTGGGCGATGGAAGAGTATGGGTCGCGGGTGCATATAACGGGAGTTAACACCCTGTATGATCGCGTACTTGGTGATATCGCCAGAGATACGGTTTTGAAGGCTGGGGGGCGCGTCACCGGTGAGCATTACTATGGTGCCAATCATGGCCCTATTTCTACTGTACCTGAGGCATGGAATACGGACATCACAGATTTTGTGATCAATCTCACCGAGGGAGACACACTCGTCAGCTTGATGAAGCTTGCGTCAATGGAAGTTGCCGGCTTAGAGCGTCCACCGCAATTTCTGGTGAGTCTGGATTCGGCATCAATTGCGGACGTCGGCCGCTACTCGCTTGAAGGCCACTATTTTACCTCGCGTTACCCGCAGGACTTTGGTGACGGTTTAGTCGAAGAGTTCCGCCAACGTTGGTCCAAGGAAATGGGTCCCACATCGATGCTGGGCGTGTCAGAGACTTCGGCCCTGCTGGCAGTGCGACTCTGGACAGCCGCACTGAAAAAAACACTTTCTCGTGCGCCGGTCGAAGTTGTTGCCGCACTCCATGACGTTCAGGTCGATACTGGCGAAACTCTCGGCGCGATTGGGTTTGAGAAGAATCAGAACTATTTGGAACATCGTCAGTTTATCTTGAAAATCCTCGACGGCGATGGCTTCAAGGCAGTCTCCTCGGAACGAGAACTCATTAAGCCGACGCAGTACCCGGTGTCTCGTTCCAAACAATATTGGACCTCGCTGGTAGAACAGTTCAATCAGGATACGTCAGGTACTTGGGTGTTCGAAGAAGATATGGTTGTGGGCGCGACGGGGAGCGGGAGCTAGCGTGCCAATATTAAACGAGGCTCCAGATCCAGCGTCTGACTACAGTGCAAGGGATTCTCGCCTAACGGTTGCTATGAAAGTCGCAAAACGATGGCTTTTCCATGCTGTTTCAACCTGCCAAATATACTTCTACCGTGTTTTTTTCGTCCTGCAAGGTGTATTTGCCTATATTCACCGGGCGGTCGTTGATTCAGCCACATCAATCATTAATGGACTGTTACAGAGCAAATTCTTGAGCTCATGCTTCAAAAATTTAAGACGCCTTATTTTTTTGCTGGCATTTACCGCACTGACCTACGTGATCATTCGAGAGACTGTATTCACCATTAACTATGATTACGATGGCGTAATCTTACGAGTCGGGGCCTACCATCGAACCGTAACGCCAGGAATTAATTTTAAAATTCCTATTGTAGAGAAGTTGTTTATCGTTAATACCGAGGATAGACGCCAAGAGCATTTTGGCTTTATCCAGCTAACACCACCCTCAAACCCGCTGACGGACTATGAGAGGGATCTCCGCGAGGAGCAGGATGATGTGTTGCTCGAATATAACGAAGCGCAAGCTGGGAATTTGGATTCGGGAGATTTTATTGCCGAGAATAAACGCCAAGGGCCAGGACTGACGCGAGACTTCGTAGTGGAACAAGAGATAGCCAACCAAGAAAAGCTACCTCCTTCTGAGCAAGAAGCCGAGGTAGAGGAGCGCAACGAACTTAGAGTGGATGCGGCAAACCACATCGTTCCGCCCAGCGGCAAAGTGCCCGTACCCGAAGAAATGAAGATGATCACGGGCGACCTGAACATCGTTTACCTGACCTATTCAGTTCAATACGAAATAGTAACACCAGAGGATTACCTGTTTAACTCCGTCGACGTGCAGAGCAATATCCGGGATATTGCGCAGGTAGCGATGAGAGTTGCAGTGGGCGATAGATCTACCAACGGTGTTCTGTCATACGATCGAAAAACGGTAGCCGATGAAACGCTCACCTACATGCAGGACATTGTTAGCCGTTACGAACTCGGGCTGCACATTACAAATGTTATCATCCAGGATGCAAATCCGCCGGATCAGGTGAAGGCCGCTTTCCACAAAGTAAACTCGGCCAAACAGGAAATGGAAGACATCATTAATGTCGCGGAGTCGGAATACAACGCCACACTCCCGCAAATGGTCGGTAAAGCGGAGCGAGTAGTCTCTGAGGCTTCCGCCTATCATGTAAATCTGACCCAGAAAGCGGTGGGGGAGGCCCTGCGTTTTTCGCAAATACTGGCCGAGTACAGAAAAGCGCCTGAGGTGACTAGGTCCCGTTACTATCTGGAGGCCCTTGAAGGCCTGCATGAGAAAATATCTGTAACCCTTATTGACCCCTCCTTGAAAGGAATACTGCCGGTATTGATGCGAGAACAAGCAAAACTGCCCCCGGATATCTCCGCGCCTGTTCTGCAGCACGCAACCGAAGTGCAGACTTTCGAAGTGCATCCAGATCAGCATCAAATAAAGGGCACCCGTATCCCGCAGGAAGGTCTTCATGCACTGCCGTTACATGGAGTGGACCCGCCGGGCGTTGTCCCCCCCCAAAACACTGCAAACCAGGGCTCACCCCACGCAGATCACGGAGCTGTTGTCCGGCCCGCCGTCACGGCTGTGAATCCAGCGAGCATATATGCGCCAGAGGTAAGGCAGTGATGTTGCGTCAATCAGGAACAGGTTCATGTGGAATGTGACGTTTTTCTTGATCGTTGTGTCAATGGGATTGTTATTCCGGCTTGGCACCTACATCGTATACGAAGGCACCCAGGTCGTCGTGACGCAATTAGGCGCAATCATTGGAGCTCCTGCAACTGAACCTGGCATTTACTTTCGCGTGCCAATTCTCCAAAAGATTCATGTACTCGATAATCGAATAGAAACTTGGAAAGGTTATGTCGATTACATTCCAACGAAAGATCGACAGTTTGTCGCAGTAGAGTCGGTTGCACACTGGCGAGTTAAGGACCCCATCATCTTCATGGAACAATTGGGTTCCAAGGAGCTGGCGGAGTCGCGGCTTGATTCGTTGTTGATAGGGGCCGTCAAGCACATGGTGTCAACCCATGCTCTAGTTGATACGGTGAGGAATTCCAATCGGATCGTCAATGAGCGAATGGAAGCCGGAGAGGATACTCAATCTGGTTCTGCGAACCTGAAGGCACTTGAGGATCAGCTGAAGAATTCTATTACATCAAGCCTGGAAGTTGTTACCGTTGGGCGAGAACACCTGACTCGCAAAATGTTCAGCGAGTCTGCCTTTGAACTCAGAAAACTGGGCATTGAACTCTTGGGCGTGTACATCTCCAGAGTCAGTTACGAGCCAAACGTCGAGCTAACCGTTTATGCGCGAATGAGCTCAGAGCGCGTTCGGGTTGCCGAGCGACTACTGTCAATTGGCCGCAGCGAGCGGGAAAGAATCCTCGGCCAGCTGAGCAAGGACTCTGCCGATCTCTTGGCACCCGCTGTACGTGACGCGGAAATTCTGATGGGTAAAGCGGATGCAGAAGCTCTGGCAACTTATGCAAGTGCCTACGGCGAAGATCCGGAGTTTTATTCTTTTTGGCGGTCGATTCAGGCATACCGCAAAAGCTTAAGCAGTGGCACGTCGATCGTCACTTCGACCACATCAAACTACTACAGGTCTCTATTTGAAGACCCCAACCAGGGCTTCAAGGTGGTGGCAGAGCCACTGGCAGCAGCTGCCGCAACGGGAGCGGAAGTAGCGGGCACAATCGGCAGTCGTGCAATAGCGCCTTCCGCACTTGCGATGCCGCCTGGGGTTTTAGAAGCAACTAATCTGGAGCGTCCAATTAGTGTGAAGAACGTGACACCACCAGATGATTCAGTAAAGCCAGCTTCGGTGCTGACTGAGGGCAACCAGGGATGAGCATTGAAGTAGCCATTCTTTTAGTGCTAGGCGCTGCTGCAGGATTTTTAAACGGGTTTATTGGCTCTGGTGCCGGCGTTTTGATTGTGCCCGTAATGGTCATTTTAGGGTACACGCAGGTAGAGCACGCATCGTCACTTGCGGTGGCAGTTAGCTGCTGGGCTGCTTTATTTTATTGTGTCCCCTATTACCTCAAACATCACAAAGATCAAGAGTGGATTTGTGCAGTAACGTTATTTGTTGCAGGCGCGGCTACCGGCCATTTAGGTGTGGCTTTTGCTGTGGAATCAGCACCACTGTTTACCCGCTTAGCACTGTCATTCTGCGCGTTTGCCTGTCTGGACATACTGACTCGTCAGGAACGTAAATTAGCTAAACTGACTGATGAAGAATCTGCGGAGAGGATATGGATAAACCCGCAAGCCAACTTGGTAAAGTACGTTATTTTCGGATCTTTTACGGGCTTTCTGGGCGGTATTGTCGGAAGCGCGGGCGGCCTTTTTTTGCTCCCTTTGCTACTGCGTTATACGGGCATGAGAGTAAAACAAGCCGTGTATGCCTGCCTGGTAATGATGGCCGGCTCCTCAGCATCTGCGCTCTATGGCCACGCTGAGTACGGCGCGATTAATTTTGAGCTGGGAATCCCCCTCGCGATAGGTGCTGTAATAGGTGGCGTATTTGGCTTCATAGCCATGCCGATGGCGTCTGAGAAAACCATAATATTGTTAGTGAAAGTTTTTCTGGCCGAGGTCGGGCTTTTTTTACTGATCTGGGGCTTAATAAGCTGACACGAGGATTTAAAAGCGGGCGGCGGCATATTACATTTACTTAGCCCACGCGTTACCTGTGCAGACATTTTCGTAGGCGGCTATGATCGCTTGCATTCTACCGTTAGCTTGAGAGATCACCTGCTCAGGCATGCCTTGAGCAATCATTTTGTCAGGGTGATTGGCACTAACCAGGCGTTTGTACGCTTTCTTCACTTCTGCTCTGGACGCGCCTGGCTTTACACCTAGGACTTGATAGGCCGCTTTCGCGTGGTCTTTGACATTGCCACTGCCTTGGCTGTTTTTGAAGGCAGCACCTGCCGTCGAAGATCTTAGCAGCCCCTCGACTTCAGACCTGCTCATGTGGAGACTTTCCGCTATTTCGAAAAGACTCTTTTCTTCCGCTTCGTCAAGCCGCCCATTACCGATGATAAAGCTTATCAGGACTATTATGATCATTCGTGCCGGCGCCTCAGAGACACCATAGAAGCCTGCGAAGGCAGCCGCCGTTTCCGACAAGTCAAGGCCTGGCATAGCACCACGCTTAAAGTCACGCTTTGCCTTTTCTCTTGATTCGCCTTTCAAGCGTAACTGTCTGAACAGATGCTCTGTTCTGGCGATATCGTATTCCGATACTCGTCCATCTGCTCTTGATATAAACCCAAGAAATGTGAAGAGTGTCTCCAAGAATTGCGCTTTTGCGTTCAGCAGATTCTCGGGGCCTCGTGTTGTTAATCTTTTCAACAACTTGAGAATGACAAAGAAAATCCCGAGTGTGAGGCCGAAAATACCTGCGACCAGTGCCATGGGAAAGGTAAATATCAGAAGCAATTTGTTCATTACAATCCAGAATTCAGCAAAATTATAATCCGTCGCGGCTTCGCGCATCAGGATTCCCCAGCTGAATTATAGTCCACTTGGAGCGAGTGTCTGTAAAAAAACGTGGCTGCCGTGGAAAATTTTCACGCTAAGTTCCGGAACGTGTCAACCTCATATGGACACTTTGATCAGTATTTAGATTGCATTTGAGACATACCCCGCCGCTCGCAGCGTGGGGAAGTTGACGGCATCGACGACCCCCTCGGCGATATCCTCCTCCGTGATCGGATTGATAGCAACCTCGCTGGGTGGCAGCTTCACAATCGGGCGGCCACAAACAAAGCGCTCCGGGTTCTGGGCAAAGCGTCGATCAAGCGCTGCTTGCTTGGTCACCGCGACGTGCCGATATGCACCCGTGAGCACCTGCTCGGGCGTATAACCGTTAAGTCCGCTGTGATGATGCTGGGTGTTGGCCCAGTGATAGTAGTCGTTGCACCACCTCCTCGCATGCGTTGCGCTGGTGAACTTGCCCGGGTAGTCAGGCTGGTATTTTAAAGTCTTGAAGGCGCTTTCGCTGATCGGGTTGTCATTGCTGACACGTGGTCGGCTGTGGCTGCAGGTGATATCCAACGCCCGCATCGCACCCAAAAAACCATTGGAGGTCATGGGTGAGCCCCGGTCCTGATGCAAAGTCAATTGGCCGCGGTGTTTGTCAAGATAGTTGAACGTTTTTGCTATGCTACTTCCTGTTGCCCTGTACCGCTTTGCTCCACCCCAGGCATCTAATTCAAGGCGGTCGAAGGCGACACCTTGCCTACCGATACGGATTTCGAGCAGGGCAGGGCGCACGTCATGGTTGAAGCGGTTGCGGTCCATACCCAGGTAGGCAGGGGCGTCGCGGAGTCGGATCAGGCGAGGTTGGATTTGCATCATTACCGGCCCAGATAGACCGCGGTAATCTGTTCCCTGATATGGCCCAGCTCTTTGCTGATGGCTAGGCGGGCCTGCTGATCCACACGCCTTTGATCTTCGCTGAGATTCGCTTTGGAAGGCCCGCCCCCATGGGGCGATGGCCAGCCGGTCAGTTCCAGATAGCGCTGCTGGGCATAGGCATGGCGTAGGCCGTGCATCTTGGATAACCCGGCATTGGCGGTGTGGCGCTCATAGATTCGGAGCTGCTCGATGTATGAGCGGCTTCGGGGGATTAGTGAGCCCATGCCGGCCAGTTGTTTGGCCTGTTCCAACAGTGCGCGCTGCTGCTGAGTGCGTATCGGGACAGTGCGTTCCCGCCCGCCCTTGGTCCAACTGGCTTTTAGGTGCAGGTAATCGCCCCGATCGGCCCAGCGCGGCTGGATTTTGATCGCTTCCTCTCTTCTGAGCCCAAAGGCCTGTTGCAAGCGCAGGCTCATTCGTACGTTTTCATCCTTGACCAAGGCGAGTTGTTCGCCAGCGAGGTCCTTGGCTTGGCTCTGAGCGGACACAAACTGCCGGTCCGGTATCCCATAGACATGATTACTGCCGGCGATCACGGCCCGCTTGTTAATCTTCTCTGCCCACCAACGTAAACAGCTCATGCGGTTCTTGATGGTGCCGGGAGACAGATCTTGCCCCAGCCAATGGTCCACCAGGCCCTGAACATGTTTCTGTTTCAGGGACGTAGCCTTCAGTTGCCTGAAGCCCAGCTCGTGTAATTGGTTGGCCATGGCGCTCAATTGGCGCTCCCGGCCCACCCGGGTCTCAAAGCTGCCTTCATGGCTGTGCTTGCATAACAACTTCAGTTGGTAGTTCAGGTCTCGCATAGTGTTGTATCCAAAGGTGAGTGTTTCTGATCACCTGGCAACAATGCTGCGCAGGCCTGCCGAAGCAGTACGATCACGGGACACCAATCCCGGTTGACCTGAATGTGTCTGGCCATAGACAGCACGGTGTGTTTTCTAGGGAAAACTGGCCCGTGCAAACCAACGGTTACCCAGCTTTAGGCTGGGGTAGAACTTCCTCCTTTTAGGATTAAGCAGAACGCACTGACCGCCAGTGTGTTTGCGTGGTTGAAGAAACTGTTACGTAGTCAGAGCGGATATGCCCCGAAATCAACAGCGGTTATGGTGCAGGTCCCCAAGATCTGGGGAACGGATTTGAAGAGGCGCTACCCAGATGATGCGGTATCGCGAGGGTTCGAACATGGACTAGGTCATGACTGACCTTTGCGTCAAAAATAGCCCGGATAGACGCGGTCAGCAGACTCCTAAACAGCCGGAATTTGCCTATCCCATTCGCTTGCGCAAGGTGGGGTTGCCTTGCCACTTTTCCGCAGTGGCTGCGTATAGTGGGTCCACTTTACGAACACGAAATGCGGCTGTCACAGAGAATTCGACCGGAACCGGGCGTGGTTTTTATTGCTGGCGGCGGTGTGGGAGTACGCGGGCGCCCACGTCACTACCCGCTGCGCTTGGGAGTGACTTGAGCGTATCCGCTTACTGGCTGCAAATTGCCCTCTGACTCATTCAGCCGCCGAGTTTCTCTCCCGTCTGGCACGCGAGCGTACACGGGCCAGATCTGATGTCCTAAAGCAGTTTCACCGCACGCTTCGGACGTGGCATTCCTCGTGCTGCTGCCCCAATCTGGTTCGTTCCGCACGATGGAGATCCGAGACGGAACCACCATGTTGGCACAAGGCAGGGATGGCCTTGGCAAAACCGCCTACGAGCGCCATCAACCGGAGCAGACACTGCTCTACCAGCTCGTCGAAGAACACTACCCCACCCTGGTGGACCAACTGGCCCATCAGGGTAAGTCTCTGCCCGACCATGTTCACCGGGAATTCGAGGCCTACCTGAAGTGCGGTCGCCTCGAACACGGCTTTCTCCGGGTGCGTTGCGACAAATGCCACTTCGAGCGGTTGGTGGCGTTTTCCTGCAAGAAGCGCGGATTCTGCCCCAGCTGCGGCGCCCGCCGAATGGCCGAGACCGCCGCCCTGCTGGCCGATGAGGTGTTTCCCGATGTCCCGCTCCGCCAATGGGTCCTCAGTTTCCCCTTTCCCTTGCGCTACCTGTTTGCCGCCCACCCCCAGGCCATGGGCAAGGTTCTGGGCATCGTTTACCGGGCGATCTCGACACACCTGATCCACAAGGCCGGATTTTCGCTCAAAGATGGCGCTACTGGCGCAGTGACGCTAGTCCAGCGCTTCGGCTCTG
>Ga0222684_1000458_pt1 | contig 10238 bp, 13 predicted proteins | sample AntAcemetage1075_FD_181150 | JGI IMG/M metagenome (GOLD analysis project Ga0222684, IMG submission 181150) | Saline water microbial communities from Ace Lake, Antarctica - #1075 | ecosystem: Environmental > Aquatic > Non-marine Saline and Alkaline > Saline | place: Antarctica: Ace Lake...
ATTAATATTACTTTACTACTTTACTATTACAACACATCTTCTCTAATCTACTAATCCACTTTCTTACCTAATAATTTTATTAACATCTTTTTGATTTAGCAATTTTCATAAAAAACATTAATTATATAAATATCAATATCTTAAACTTCTTATGGTAGATGAAACATCAAGCCCGGAAACAACAGAAGAAAAACCAGTAGAAGGTGAAGCAGCTGTTGAAAAAAAGGCTGAAGAATTAGAGAAAGCAGAAGAAGCTTAATCTTACAATCAAAATGAGTGAACTTGTATTTTATGGAGTTGGCACAACAATCAAAGGTAATGAAATTACTGGAATAAAAGATTCTTTCAATTGGAAAGAGCCGATTATTGCAGGGCATTATTGGACAGGACTCGGAAGAGATCAAAAGTTAAGCATAAGGTTTATTAGAGATCCTGACGGAATTGCAGAGTTTAGAAACAGATGCGACTGGCAGACTTCAACTTGGGATAAAGCGCATTTTCAGACATGCTCGCCAACTGAAAAGATTAATGGATTATATGAAGCTCAATTTTTACAGGATGATAGTATCTTTAGAAGAGTTAGATTTACAATCACAGGCGGTGTTGAGCCCGACTATCCTAAAACAATCACACAGACAGGATATTCATTTAAAGTAATTAACTTAACTCAAGAAAAGATTATTAATGAATTTCTTGGAATAGAACCTCCTGGACTTCCTCTTGACGAATGGCTTGCTCTAAGAACACTCGAACAATTAACAGAATGGAGAAACTTCTGGCAGCCTATCTTTTTCGATGCTGATCTAACTCAATATTTAGAATTTCTTGAGGATAAGCTTGAGGAATATAAAGAAAAATTTATTCCTATTCTTCCACCAAAAAAAACATGGTGGAAAAAGTTGCTCGGACTTTTAACTTCATCACCTTTTCTTGGATTATTAACAAGTGAAGATTTGTTTAAATCAGGATATTTGCTTTTAACAGGTAAAGAAATATCTGACGCTGAATATGAATTAAAGAAATTACAATTTGCAGATTGGGTTTTGCCAATTAATCTATTAATGAAATTGTTTGAAGGTAGAAATCTTAAAGGCGAAGCAGAAGAGTTTGGCTCTGCCTCAGATTGGATTGAATCAGGCATTTATTTAGTTGGTGCAATCATTCCTGGAAACGTTGATGAAACAGCAGCTAAGTTAGGATTAAAGACAATCACAAAAGCAGAAGCAAGTAAATTAACAGCAACAATGGGAAAGAAAGCAGTTGTTGATAATCTTATAAGAACTGTAAAAGCTCATCCTACAACATCAGCGAAACTTTTAGCTAAATATCCTAAACCAGTTACAGACGCTGTTTTTTCAGGTTTATATAAAACAGCTTGGGGAAGAGAAGCAGTTTATACTCTTGGAAAAACAGGATTTTACAAATACAATGCTCCTGTATGGAAACAGGTCATATCAACAATGATGGCATGGACTAAACCAGTTATAGCTATTACCCTGCCTATTTTTGCAATAACAGAAATTCCTAATCTTTTTAATATGATGCAATTTGCCAGAAAGCAGAAATTAGAAGCAGAGGGAAAATGGCCTTCTGATATTGCATTTAAATTAAATGATTATGAAAATATCATAAAAAATTATACTTATGAGATTGATAGAAAGATTGTAGCAAAAGATAAAGCAGGAGCAGATGATTTATTGAAAAAACTAATGAATGTAATTGAAGATTATAGAAATTATATTGAAGAGAAAAAAGAAGATATGCTTAAAGATAATTATGATTTAGCCTTATTGAATTTAGAATTTTATGAGGGCTTTGTTTCTGATAGAATAACAAAAATAGCAGAATTGCCAATTGAGGCGCCTATTCCAACAACATTAGGATCCTTAATTTTATCTGTTGAACCTGCTGATGCTATAATTGAAGTTGCAGGACAAGCAGAAATTGCAGGGTCTGGAACATTTGAGCTTGCTCCTGGAAGTTATGTAATAAAAGCAAGTAAAGAAAATTATTGGGATAAATCATCAACAGCAATAATAAAAGCAGGTAAGGAAACCAAGACAAGTATTATCCTCACTGAATTAACAAAACCTGCTCCAATAATTCCGCCTGAAGAAGTTTTGGGAACATTAACAATATCTGTAACACCAGAAGATGCTATAATTGAAGTTGCAGGTGAGGCAGAAATAACAACATCAGGGACTTATGATCTTAAACCAGGAAGTTATGGAGTCAGAGCTTTAAAAGAGGGTTTTGTCACAGATATAAAAACCGCAATTGTAAGTGAGAAAAAAGATACAGCAATTAGTTTTATTCTTGAAGCTGTAATTCCAACTCCACCCATAACTGAAAAAGCCACAATAACAATAACATCAGATCCCACAAATGCAGATGTTTATATTGACGGAGTTTACAAATGGGCAACAACTCCTTACACGATTTTATTTGATGCAGGAAGTTATTTTGTCAGAGTGCAGAAAGATGGATATTATCCTGTTGAAGTTGAGATAGAAGTTGAAGCCGGCGAAGTCGCAGAGCTTCCTTTTGTTCTTGAAGAGATACCTGAACCTGAAATTCCTGCTTATGATTATGTTCCTCAAACACCTTATTATCCAACATATGAACCAGCAGAACCTTATGTTCCTGCTTATGTTTCAACACCGCCAGCTGAAATCCCACCTTATAATTATTCAAATCTTAATCCTCCGGCTTTTAGTATTGCAGAACCAGAGCCATATTCAAAACCACTGGAAAAAGAATTATTAATTAATATTGAAACTACAGACGTTTATCCATGGAAAGGAAGAATTTATTCAATAGCATATTTGGATCTAACAAATCCAAATGCAGAAATTAAAGTCTTGTCAGGAGATAATGAAGAAGAATTAGTTAAGATGTTTATTGACTGGTTTGATGCAGGCAATTATTCAAAGCTTGTGGGCTTTAAGCTTACTTTTGATCACAGATATATATTTTCTAAAATGATGCTTTATAGAATACAGAATAAAGCATTTGCACAAGTGGGAATGAGAGATGTTAAACAACTTCTTGATCAAGTGAAAGAGGAGTTTGTTTATTATCCTGATAAAAAAGGAACTCTTGATGACTGGGGTAAGATGTTACTCGGAAGGGGTAAATATGGAGCACAAGAATTAATGCTGAGAAAATACATCTCAGGAGATTTCGAGTATGTTCAAAACTTCCAAATAAGGCAAATAGAGCTCACACGTGATTTATACAATTTAGCGCGTTATTCTATGGGCGAGGCATTTATCTCTTCTCCTACACCTGTTTCTACTGAAATTAGCCCTATTCTTGCACCTGAAAGTATAGAAACACCGGGAATTCAAGGAAAAAAGACCTGCCCTATTTGTAAAGCTTATAATCCTTTATCTGCTTCTGTTTGTGAGATTTGCGGAGCTGCGATTTAGATTCTAAATATGGAAGAAAAGAATAATATGTCTGACCTGGAAAAGATTGCCCGGAAATGTGAAGATCTAATTATTTGTGATGTTGAGAATTGCGAACTCAGAGGTGATTATTGGAAATGCTATATGGGAAATTATACAAAATGCCCAATATATTTAAATGATCAAATAAGAAAAAGATAAAACAAAGTTTTAAATATATTAATAATCTCTAAAAAACATGTCAAACAATAAGATATTTCCAGACATAAAAAAAGTTATGAGAAATTGTATTGCGATTGGAATTATTGCAGGTGTTGCTAATTTTCAAAATGTTTATCCGCCATCATTAGAAACCTTTTATTCTATTGCTGCTGGGTTTATAATTGCTTTTGGAATAGAGTTTGCTAATGCTTATAAGAACAAACCAAAACCTCATGGACATGCTCAGAAGATAAACACTTTTTTCTTATCTTAATTATTAAGTTATTTGAACCCAAGCACCGCCTGAACGAATGTAAATAGCATTTTCATTTGTGTTTATAACTATTGCACCATCGGCAGGTGTTTCTGCTGGCGCTCCTGCTGTTGTTTTAACTCTTAAAATTAACTCTTTAGAGTGTGTTGTCATGTCTATATTTCCTGTTGCTTCAAATCCAGTGTGTTCTTCTGCCATTTTATTTTTATGCTGTCCAATTATGCGAAATAGCTTGGTCGTTATCAACAACCTGCAAATCTATTGGACCATTATCTCTTATAAAATTTCCTATTACAATATTCTTTGTAGCTCCAGAACCTAATTGCAAACCATAAGTAAAGCCTGAGGTAGAAGTATTATTTCCAACAATTTGATTTCCTTCAATAATATTGTAAATTGCATCTGATAAAGCAGGAGCGCTTATTACTAAACCATTGTGAGCATTATTATATATAATATTTCCCTTAATCACACAATAATCTATTCTATCTAAATAAGCTCCTGATCCTGTGCTATCTCGAATAATATTATTTATAATTTCACAATAAGTTGCTCCAAGACATTGAATTCCAAAAGTATTACCAGCGACGCCATTATCAATAATTTGATTAGAAGCAAATATGCAATAAGTCGCAACATTAAATTTAAAACTACTAAATCTACAATCATTGAAATAATTTGAAATGATATTACATGAAGTTGAAGCTGAAGCATCAATACCATAATTACATCTTTCAATCCAACAATTAGAAACCGTGCAATTTGTGCAAGTTGATAAACTTATTCCAATATTTCCAATAAGATAAGAACCATATAAATAAATTTGAGATATAAGACACCCAGTTCTGTTCGATAAACTTATCATTGTAATTGCAGTTGTTGCTGTTATCTTTGTAGATTTCCCAGCTCCAATAAGAGCTACATTATCTTTATCAACATTAATTGCAGCAGTAATTATATAAGTTCCTTCCTTAATATAAACAACTCCGCCACCAGCAGGCAAATCATCAATAGCGTCTTGAATATTTGTAAAATCACCTGAGCCATCAGTAGCAACGACCTTTGTCGCAACAACTCTACTCGCAAAACTTCCTAAATTCATAGCCATTTTAATAAGTTCCTACACAATATAATGTCGCTGTTTCACCAGCAGCGCAAATTGCATGAATATCTGTAAATTTTAAATCTATCATAATCCAAGCTTTAGAAGGAACCTTAAAATTATTAGTTGTTGCGATTGCATCAAAATTAAGATAAACAGGATTTACTCCATCATTATAAACCAAAACAGCTTTAATTTCCTGAGTAAAAGAATTTGTTGATTCCACAGCTGTTGCTGATATTTTCTGCTGTTCAAAATTGTCAGCACTTGTAAAAGCTCTGCTTTGATAATCTGGAAAACCTGTTGCCATGTTTATTCTTCACCAGTTCTAATTATTAAGTTAGATAAGCTTTCCATAATTCCCTCAACAGCGCCGACAGGAAAAATAAATTCTTTTGGCAAAACAAGAAGCATTAAAGTTATTTCATGATTATAAGTATCATCTTCATTCCAGCCTTCGAAAGTTATTTGATAAGGTGTTGTTTGAACTTCATAAAACATCGGCAATTCAAAAGTATAATTATCAGCTTTAACATAATCAGATTTATTTACAGGAATTATTGGGTGCCCTTTATGTTCGATTCTAACTTTTACAAGACCAGCACAACCAGGAGGGAAAATAAGCCATGCTCGATAAACCCAACCTTTATTAATATGAAAATGTGCAACTGTTTTTGTTGCTTCTGTCTGAGCTGCTGGAAAAAGAACGTGTTTTGAATATAACATAATAAAGTAAAGAGAATATAAGTATAAAAATTTATCTTAATATTTTCATCATGATTAATTATTATTAAATAACATCACCCACTACGCTGTTTGCGGCATCTACGGTATGATTTGCTCCTATATTTCCTCTCAAATTGCAGCCATCAAGCAAAGTAAAATCAGTTGTTCCTGTTTCATTAACCCCTTGACCAGCATTATCTGTACATTGATTTCCGCTTACTACAACATCAGTTGAATTATGAAGCTGAATACCATCACCAGTACTTGAATCATTGCAAGAATTTCCTGTAATTGTACCTTCAACACAACCTTCCATAAAAATACCATCAGAATCATTATCATAAACTACATTGCCCGAAATCGCAAAATCACTTAAATAATTACAATTTATTCCTTTTGCGCTGTTTCCATGAACTACATTTCCTACAACGCTAACACGTATTGTACTATTAACTATATTTATACCATAAGTACCTGTTGTCATTGTATTTCCACTTACTACAATATTTTCACTATATTCTACTTGAATTCCAGAATCAGTGCTATTTTCAATTACATTATTATTTATTATAACATCATTATTATATAAAACTAAAATACCATGTCCTCCAGCGTTTTCAACAGTGTTTCCTTTAATAATAATATAAGTAGCGATTGCGGTAGCGTCAAAATAAGAAGTAATTCCATAGCTGTCTCCACCTTCAACAACATTATCAGCTATAACAATCTTTTTACAAGGCCCATCTTGAATATCTTCTCCAACAGTAGAAGTATTTATTACAATACCAAGATGAGGATTATCCTTCGCAATATTCCCTGTAATTGTTCCGTACTCACAATTATAAAAACAAATACCATCATTTAATACAGCATCACTCGACACATTTCCAGTAATAATTAAATGTTTGCTTCCATAAAAATTTATACCATGGCGATATGCACGTTTTATAATACAATTAGAAACTGTGATTTCAACACAACCTTTACCCATAATACCTTCAACATCACTTCCTTCTGCTACCCCACAATCTAAAATTATGCAATTATCAATAATTACTCTTTGACATTGGTTATATTCAATTTGAGTCTGACCTAATTTTATACCACTACGAATTGTATCCTTAATAAACAGCCCTTCAATTAAAACATCTGTACAAACATCTTTTAAATATATACCATTCTGCAATTCTCTATCTCCAGCAGTTGCATTATTTGCCTTGTTTCCGTCAAGAGTTAAGTCTTTTATAGTAATATTTGTTTTGTCAATAGCATAAATTATATTTATATCTGTATTATTTGCACATCTCAAAATTGTTGCTCCGCCGCTCCCACATAAAACAACATTGCTTGGCAAAACAAGTGCAGAAGTCAATGTGTAAGTACCTTCTGGAATAAAAACAGTTCCGCCCGTCGCTGGCAAACTTGTTATAGCAGCTTGAATTGAAGAATAATTATCAGCATATCTTATTTCACCTATTGCCTGAGCTTCCCACCAAATCGGATAAGGAAGTCTTTGTGGATTTCTTGCCATCTTAAATTCCTCTTGCTATTTTTCTCTCAACAATTTCTTTGCCTTGTCTTGTTTCAACGCCTGCGGGTGCAAGAATAGAACCTTTCTCTAATCCACGATAAGGCATCCAAGACTGAATAGTGTACCAAACTTGAATTGCTGAAATTGCGTAAGTCTGGTCGCCGTTTACAACCTCAGCTTTCATATATCCATGCTCAGGAATATCAATCGGCACAGTTCTTTGAATAATTGCTCCTGCCGTCACTGTAATTAAAAAAGTAGTGTAAGGAATTGTGTCCCAGTTATTACCGTTGGGAGAATAATAAAGATTGCAGGTTGCATCAACAGTGCCAGCAGCATGAAAAGTTAATCTTACAGAAATTGATAATGTTCTGGCCCTGATAAAAGGAATATCCCCAGGAGACATAATCCTCCCGCTTGCGGGTAAGCTTCCGTGAATAAACCATGGACTGTTCATCTTTTTTATCTATATCTATATCTAAATTTAATAAGTCCTGAATTGCTGTGTGCAAATTTGAGTTGTCCCAGCAGTCCCAGCACCTTGAGTTATGTCAAGAAGTAATTCATTTATAGGAGCAACAGTATACCAATCTTCAATTTTATCTTGCTCTCCAAAAGGAATGCATAAGGTTCCGTGAGGAGCTAAGCCTGTTACATGCCAAACTTGTTGCTGGGCATTTGTCCCGATAATTGAAATAGTTCCGCCATAAGATTGAAGATGTGCAATCGCAGCGTCAGTAACAACCATTCCAACACCAGTTGCAGCAGTGTCATAAGTTGCAGCACAATAATAAACATCAGGAGTTGAAACTAACTCTACAAATAAATCTTCCTGGATTCTTTCATCAGGCTGATAAAGTTTTAATAAATCTGATGTTCTTAAATTATTAACAGGTATTCTTCTGTCATTATCTTCTGATATTTTAATTCTATTATATTGCTCCCAAGGCTGTTTATCAGCATAAAGAGATTGAATCAATAATTTTCTAATATCAAAATCAGTTGGAAGCTGAATATATTCATGAGCTAATCCAGCAGCGTTTTGGGTATATTTATATTGCTCTTTAGACATTAAGAATCCTCTTGGAGAAATTGTCTCTGCATCAAACAACCATGCAAAAACACTTATTGTTGAAGATGTGCAAGCACTTCCACCAAGACCATCATCATAAGTAATCTTTAATTGCAGGTTCTTAAATCTCTTAGGATCAAGAGCAAGAGCTTCATCCCATAAATGCCTTCCAAAATCTAAATGAAAAGTTGCAATAGCAGATGTTGCATTAATATAATTTACAACATTACAAGGCATTCTTCCTTGATCATAATAATTCAATGCTTGAGTTTCTGTTCCAGATAATGCAAATAAAACATCAGAACCATCGACAACTTCAATTTTAGTAACCATTAATGCCGGATGGCCAACAGCTGCGTTATCAGAATTAAGACCTTTCATTTGAACAGTAAGCCTAGAAATAGGATTAACCATGTTTAACTCAATAATTCTTGTTCCAGCTGCACTAGAATTCCATGCTTCAACTTGTGTTGCAATTCTGTGTTTCATTTTTAATCAGGTTCATCACCAATAAATTTAGTTGGTGATTCTTTATTTTCAGTATCTTCTCCAGTATTAGTTTCTTCTTCTGCCATTGTTAATCAGGTTCTAAAGTTTTTAAGCTATAGATTTCTTAAGTTCACTCAATCCAACAGCTATTGGAATTACTCTGTTTGTAACGTTTTGAGCAGGATCAGAGGTTTTTGGCGGAAGAGTCATGCCTTCTATTGCAGCTCTGTATGGTTCATGTTTAGTTGCTCTTTTGCCTTGAGCAGCAGTCATGCCAGCACCAATTCTTGCAGATCCTTTATTGACAGCAGCACTTTTCCAATCTTCATTAGAAACATTGCCTATTGCCTTTTGTCGAGCTTTCCTTGCAGCAGCTTCATCAATCCTTGTTTTCCAAAGGTTTTCAGCATCATCTGAGGCAGCTTTTTCCTGCCAATCATTTGTGCCTTGAACACCTGCTTTATAAGCTCCTGGAACTCTGCCAATAGCATCGCCCCATTTCTTAGAAATCTCTGCTTGTGATTTAATTTTCATCGTGATAAAATTAAGAATCACTTATTTAAATACTTTTCGCTACTCTTTAATGACTACCCTTACAATAAAGGAAACTATTAATTAATAGAGGGAAACAAAAAAATATTTAAAGACTACCCGCTTACAATTCATATGAGAGAAATCAAAAGATTGAAAGAAAGAAAACAATGTATCACCTGTCATAAAAAAAGTTATTATATTTCTGAACATGGAAATTGTAAAGATTGTATGAAAGAAAAAATATTATTTGCAAGAGCACAGATGAGAAATAAAGAAGGCCCAATTTATGATAAGTGGAAAACAAACATTATTAAAAGTTTGGATAAATTATAAAATAACATGACAGGACAACAAAAAGAATCAGTGCTGCTTGTAAAGTGGCTGGCTAAATTTCACAGAACAGATTTGCAGTGGCGCAGAGTCAGACTTGGCCAGGTTGCAACCAAAGAAGAAGCAAAATATTATAAAGTTATTTTGCGATGGGCTGACGCTGTTTTTATTAAAGATGGAGAAGTTTATATTGTCGAAGCTAAATTAAGGCCAGACCTTGGCGTTATTGGACAGCTTGAAGGTTATAAAAAACTATTTCCATTCACTCCTGAATTTACTCAATATAAAAATTATAATGTTAGAATGATTTTATTATCACCTTTTTTAGATCTAAATATTGCAGAACTTGCTAAAGATAAAGATATAATTTATGAAGTCTGGGAGCCTGAAAAATGGTGAGAGCGAGCAAGAGAAATAAAAAACCAGGAAAGCTTATGCTAAAGAGAAGGCATACAAAAATAACTCAATCACCAACACAAAAAACAATGAGGCCTGGAAGAAAATAATAAAAATAAAGAAAAAAAGAAATAATAAAAGATTAAAGAAATAAATTATTTACTTGGCTCCTT
>Ga0222684_1000459_pt1 | contig 10226 bp, 16 predicted proteins | sample AntAcemetage1075_FD_181150 | JGI IMG/M metagenome (GOLD analysis project Ga0222684, IMG submission 181150) | Saline water microbial communities from Ace Lake, Antarctica - #1075 | ecosystem: Environmental > Aquatic > Non-marine Saline and Alkaline > Saline | place: Antarctica: Ace Lake...
CAGCATATTTCTTTTTTGATTTGCTATATACCATCTATAAAGTATGCTCTCTTTGAGCATATAAACACAAATAAAAGTATTTTTAGGGGATTATTCTACATCAGGGTGGGGAGTATTTTGGGGCTTGTGGTTGAAATGCCATTCTTAAATCACCTCCTTCTAAATTGTTTGAGTATTCTTTTTCCATGAAATGAAGGAAAAATATGAGTTTAGAATGGATTTATGAAGGCATTGGAACCCTTGTGTTGAATGATTGATAATTTGTCCAATTTGTCCAATTTGTCCAAATGGACTAATATTCTTAATGGATAATGAGTCCAGAATGTCCCCGTTCTTTAGAACGGGACATATTGGACAAATCCTAAAGGGCATTCATACTGGATTAATAAAGGAAGAAGGATGTTGATAAATCGTGGAATTAATGCGTGATTCTGTTGTAGATGAGGATTGTTAGATGAATGAATAAAGATTGATTAGGATTGATATATGAAGGTATTCCGGGTATATGAGTAGTGGTTTAATGTTTGTTAAGCGTTGGTTTCCTCAACTGGCTTTAAAAGGGTGACTCCAACCTCGTGACGAGTCGTAGACTCTTACGAGGCAAAGTAACTTCTTAAAACCTTTGTTGAGGATAGGGCTGTTAGTTCTGTGACAACTCGGCTTAACTCTGCCCGGCTTTGCGCAGTTTCTACAAAAGGGGCGAAGACAAGCCCAACCTTCCGAGAACGTCTATTTTGTAATTGTTGTTTGAGAATCCACAATAACCTTATATCTCCCCATTGATGGTTTCTCCAATATCCCAGAATCACATAAATTCGATAATGATGTGTGTATTGACATCTTCTTAATTCCCTTCGTTGTTGCGTGCAAATTCCACTCACCCGTTCCAAATTCCTTAAGTTTCCCTTTCGTAATCCATAACAATAATTCCTCTGTTGCGATTTGGTCTTTGGTCTTTAATACCTCACCTTCGCCCTGTTCAAATGTTATATAACTCTCCTCATCCGTCTCAATCTTAACAAATATCTTTTCCAATTCCGGCGCGTTTCTATTCTTTAGTTGCTCTAAGACTACGTTCTTTCCCTTCCGGCTGTTGCTTAGGATAAAGTCGCAGTAGTTCGCCAAGTCCGAAGAACCCCTAATCTCATCCATCTTATCCCCATGACCTCCGCCTTTTCGGTTGTGATGAATTAGAATTATTGAGAGATTCCTATTTTTATCAACAATAGGACGGAGGATGTTTACGAATAATTGTGATACATTCCCCGCGTCATTCTCATCAAATCTTATCGCCCTTCTGTATGTGTCGATAACCAATAATGAGGGTTTGTGTTCTTCGATGATGCCTTCTATTTCTTCTATGCTCTCCAAATTATCTAACATTAATTGAGAGAAACAAATAAATCCAACGTCCCCTTTCTCAATCTTTAAACCTTTCTTAATCATATTACTCCGGCGTTGCATGATTGGGATTCCGTTTTCTTTATCCAAATAAATAACCTTTCCCTTCGCTGTTGGGTATTTCCCTAAGAAGTTTAAGCCATTGGAGATACAATAAGCGGCGTTCAAAACTAGGAAGCTTTTGAAGGTTGCCCGGTTGCCCGTCCATACTCCGATTCCCCCTCTCGGAATCATACCCTCGATTAACCATTCCGTATCAACTGATTCATAATTCTCCAATTTATCATCCCAAATAATCTCCGCCTTATCCCTACCCTCATTTAGATCCTTTTTCTCCACATCCTCAACCGGTGATTCTTTCAACCCTTCTTCTAATTTATCTAATCTCTCCGTTCTTTCCGGCGCTGTTTCTTCTCCGGTGATTGCATGAGTGACCCCCTCAACATCCCTATACTCCTTAGATTCCTTCAAACCCGAAATGTTTTTTTTGATGTTCTCCAAATTAGAAAAATACATCTCCCACGTTTCCCAAGAAATCCTACACTTCCCATCTTGTCCGGTGAATGGGTCTGTGACCGCATATCTCTCATAACCTTCTTTTGATAAATCGTTTGTTGATAATTCCTCGAATATACTTTTAAGAACAATCATCTCTGCCTTTAATTTCTTCCGCGCCTGCAAGTCCGGGAAGTTATCTTGTGTTGTTTCTTTCTCCTTGTCTTTCTTCTTCCCCTGTTCGATTGACTCACCAATATTCGTTTCATCCATTAAAGAAGGAGTCATGTTTTGACCTCCGGCTTTCCTTTGTTTGAAAACTTCTCAAATTCCTTATCATTAATTCTCTTTCTCTCAACATCCCAATCAATATCTTTATTATTTTCTTTGATGATGTCGAAACAAACAGGCAACCATCGGGGCTTTTTGTATTTTATATTTTTCTTTGCTATTGGTAGGTTTATGCAACGACCATTAGCCAAATAAATTAACATTTGTGTTGGGTGCATTTCTATTCTCTTTTCCGAGATTAATTCTTGTAACGCCTTAATGCAATCTTCACTCAACCCTGTCCATAAAACAATATTATTCTTCGGCATAAAAAATTGTTGGTGTCCCTCACATCCCTCAATCCTCATCATCTCAACAAAACTAAATCCTCCGGTTGCACCAATCCTCAAAAGTATTTCTCGTTTCAATTCCTCAAAGGATATTTTATTATCTTCTTCCTCGAAGGTGTCCCGTTCATAAGAAATAATATCACCTACCATTATAATTTCAACTCCTTCTTCCTCATGCCCCTATGTCTTTGTTTCAAATCTGCAAAACAAATCTTACAAACCTGTTTCTTATTTACAAAACACCTTTCTCCGAGGGTGTGCCTTCCACATTCTTCACAAATCATAATCCCAACTCCTTCTTAATCCATCTCTTAATTCCCTTCTCAATCATCTCCGGAGAGTTCCTATTGTATCTTATTCGTCCTCGTGAATTATCAAACCTTAAACTTATCTCTACGTCCTCGGTATTCGGGATTGATGTGTCCTTTGTTATGATTGTAGTCGCCATAATAATCTTTAGAAATATTTGGAGAGAATAAAAAGAGAAGGATGAGGATGGCACAGACAACAGCAACCACAGGACAGCAGTTTTTTTTTGTTAATATGATTTCCTCAAACCTCTCTAGCCTTTTGTAGTAAAGTATAATTGTAAAGAGGAGATTGTTTTTATAATCTCCTAAAATGTCTCGGTTCAAATTACTACAAATGACCTTTGATTATCACCCCTAAAATATTCCTATGCGACCTCCTCGAAGAATAATTCTCTCAATTTTCCTAAATCCTTAATCTCTTTTTCAAGTTCCCTTTCCTTATCATTGAAGACTTTCTCAACATCTTCCTTCGTGGTTGCTTTTCTAAAATCTAATTCTACCATCCCTATTCCCCTCTCTGTTCGTCTGCTTGACCAAAATTTATTTTCATCTCATCATCAATCGCCTTCAATTCCTTAACAACTCCCTTAAGATTATCTCCCTTTGCGATTCTTATTTCCCAACCATATTTCCTATCCTCATTTTTCTTCGTAGGTTTCCCGGCGATTAACTTAATGCTTGGGGCGTGGATTGTTTTGAGGATTCCTTCTTCTTCCATTATTCCCCACTCTCCACTTTAACAACGTCGCCAATCTTCTTCCCCATCACGATTAAATCTTCCTTTGTGAAAACAACTACAACAGAATTTCCGTATGCTTTGAGAATCTTGTTTAATTCCATACTAAACCACTCTAAACTAAGTTTATAAGTCTTTAGGTGGTGTAGTTTTGCCCTCTTTTCTGTCACTATTGGACTCACAATATAGATCCTTATTCGATTCTCACCCTGTTTTTATCCTCGCTGTTTAAATAAGATTCCTCTCCTTTGTTAAATTTCCTGTCATTATGAATAAATAACACTCTCTCACAGCGTCCCTGTTAGACTTTATTGGGTTAGATGAAGAATGATAAACCCCCAATCGCAGAACGACCAGGGGCATTAATGAAGAAATCCGTTAAGACTTCTCTCCCAATAATTCTCATTCAATCCTTATAATCCTATGTTGAGTTATTCGGTTAAACGATTATCTTTTAATCCTCACTTTTCCAACAACCCCAAGAAGTCCATACCGCCCTACTAAATATGGTGGGATGGATTTCGACACATCATCATTCCTGGGGATTTGGTGATAATAAATGTTTGAGGAGTGGATATCATTGATGGGTTTTATTATCGGTATGGTTGGAGATTTGGAAGTGATCAGGCCTTGACTTATATAAAAACTCACATGTATGGAGGAGAGGCGGGACATGAAAAAGTTGTCAAACACATTGTTGCAGATCGTATTGAAACATTAGAGAAAGAAATTGAAACATTAAATAAGGAATTAAGCACAAAGATTACACAAGAAGATATGACGAAATTATTCTCGGTAGTTTTAGAAAAGGCAGGAGTTGAAACATTGAAAGAAATGGAAAAAATAACCAAAGAAAATTTGAAAAAATCAAAAACAGCAATGGATGTTTTTGATTCATAAAATGGAATGTAGAAAATGTGGATCCAATCTCGTTTATATGAGGCAAAAAACAAAACAAATTATTTGCAGATATGGGATTTTATCGATTTTTATCAAACAATATTACCTCTATCAAAATACGAAACATTTAAATAGTTTATATTCATCAATAGTGCATGGATGCACAAGAGAAACCAAATAAGCAAAGGTATACCTTAACATTAACAAAACAGAATGTTGATGATGCCGAAGAAATTCAAAAACAACTTTCAGGTGGCAAAAACATCTCGGCTCTTTTAGATGGGTTATTATCTGATTGGGTCAAGGAGCAAAAAGGGAATGAGGTGTTTGAAAAAATTATGCAAGAGGCATTGGAAAATTTGAGAGAGGAAAAAATTTCAAATAAAGATCTTACAGCAATTGGTGTGCTTAATAATGTGGACAAAAGAACGGAATTACTTAATGAAGTTAAAAGGATTGTCAAAAAGAAAAAAAAGGATGGAGGCAAATCGTAGTTAAATAAAAAAGGGTGATGATCCACGATCAAATTTCACATCACCCAACACTTAACCCTTTAACAAATTAAGATGGGAGAGAAAACAAATACAGATATAAAAACCTTTACACACACTATTTTTGCACATCAGATAACTGCGGAGGTTATATAAAAAAATGAACAACCCAACAGATCTCCAACTTCTTATCATATTCTTCACAAAAGAGAGGTATTACACATCACAAAATCTCTTTGATAATCTCAACAATGAGGATCAGACAAGATTATTTGATGCATTAATTAAATTTGGAAAGAACAAGGTGGAAAATGAACAATAAAAAAATAACAGAATACAGGCGATGGTGTAAGAAATGTGGTGATTTATTCTATTCATATTTTAAAGGTGCAAAACATTGCCCAAAATGTTACAAAGGAAATTGTGCAAAAAAATCTTTTGGAGAATTAAACAATGGATGATAAATATATAATGCCTTTAAAGGTGAGAATAAAGGTTGATCTAATTTCAATCAAAACGGGAAATGTAATATATCCTCATATTTTCAAACCCTTTGATTTTAGTGATGAAATTCTTTTGGAGAAAACTTTTGCCTCAATAAGAGAAAGAATAAAGGAGTATAATAATGGAAAACAATAATTTTGAGGAAGTGCAGTTGTCAAATGTTTGGATCAAAACTCACATTTTAGATATTATTGAAGAATTAAACCAACTCCAAACAATTGCCAAAATTGGATCATTGGATGTATTTTCTCTTTCCGAAATTAATGAGAATGAGAAAGTTAAATTAAGATTAAATGCATTAGATTTATTTGAGGCAAGAATTGAAGTTTTGAAAGGAAATGTGTTTTTTGGAATTGAAAAAACAAACAAATTGAAAATTCTTTTATTGTTGAAACAACAAAATGAGATAATCCAACTTTGTGATCATAAGCAACAAGATAGTTTGAACAATGAGGAATATATTATTAATCAAAATTTCTTTCAAAAATTAAAGATCCTCCAAGAAATTAAAGAGATTTTAATAAATTCATGTGCAGAGAAAGGATGGTTGTTGCCAAGAATAGATGAGGAGTTAGAAGAAAAAACAGAAGAAGTTTGGGAGGATCAAGATGAGTGATGATGATTTTCAAATAATAGAAGATAGCGGAGGCGGAGGATTTGGAAACAAAAACGCAACAAGTTTTCAAGAGATTTTAATGATGCAATTGTCAAGATGTGCAAAGATTGGATCGCAAGAAATGAAGAAAGGTTATTGGAAAACAATCCCAATAAACTATGGAGGAACATCAACAGGATCTCAAAAGATTTGGATGAGTGATACAAGGAAAGAATATATCTCCGCAATACAAACACTTTATGATTTATTGTTGGCAAGGTTTGATGATGAGATGCACAATCAATCAAAAGAGATCAATTCAAAAATAAAGGAAAGAAAAAAGAAGTATGCAAAAGATGGAATACCCGAAACAAAGTTTATTGATTTTGAATTGTTAATGTATAGGAAAACATTTCAAAAGTTAAATTTATTGATTGGCAGATTAGGATATTTTGTTGAGGGAGAGGGTATTGCATAATGGCAGGGTTAATTCAAATGTCTGATGATCCCGAAAAGAAGAAAGAGGCAGAAGTAATTTTGAAATATATGAATAGTAAGATGGTGAATAACAAAAACTTTTTGGCAGTTTTCACAGGCCAAACAGGATCAGGCAAAAGTTATTCTTGTTTGAGATTGGCGGAGTTATGGTATGCTTATTATTTTAATGGCAAAGAATTTCCAACACAAAACATTTGCTTTTCTGTTGAGGCATTGATCAAAAGATTAAGGAATGGAGATTTAAAGAAAGGGGATCTTTTAATCGCAGAGGAGATCGGGATTGGTGCAAACTCAAAAAACTTTCAATCAAAAACAAATAAGGCATTACAATATATTCTACAATCATTTAGATCATTGAATATTATAATTTTTTTTAATTGTCCTCACTTCTCCTTTTTTGATAAGACGGCAAGAATGTTAATGCACTCACATATTCAAACCCAAACGATTGACAAGCAAAATCAAATATGCATACTCAAACCATATTTTCTCTCAATCTCTCAAAGCACAGGGAAAATATATACAAAGTGGATGAGGGTTAAGGATCTAAAAACAAACAGAACAATGAAGATAACAAGGTTGCATTTAAAGAAACCATCGGAGGAAACAATCAAACCTTATGAAGATATGAAAGATCGGTTTGTTAAAACATTAATTGCAGATTTAGATGATCAATCACAATCAGAACAACAAAAGAACAGAAAACTCAAAGAATTAACCCCAAGACAGCAGGAGGTGTTTGAATATTTGAATTTAGGCAAGACAACAGGCGAAATTGCAATCTTAATGGACTTACCCGCAGGAACAATCTCAACACAAAAGGGATACATAAGAAAGAAAGGATACATGTGGAAAATTCCAAGAAATGAAAAGAAAATTAAAGAAATGGAGGAAATTGCTTAAGGAAAGCGGATTTTCAAGGTTATTTGGCGGATCTCTCTTTTACAGACAACAAGAAACCCCGTTTGTTTGGCACAGAAATCACCACAATCCCAAATCATCTCTCCCTCCTACATAAAAATAAAATATGAAACATAAAAAGAATGGTTAATAAAACAAAGCAAGATAAGTTTAGGTTTTTCTATCCGCCAGAGTTTGAAAAGATGTTGGATTATTTAAATAAGAATGGAAAACTCACAGCATTGTTTATGATTAATACGGGTGCAAGAATATGTGAGTGCAGGGGATTTAAACAAGATCCCATCTTTGATAATGAAAGAAAGAATATAACTTTAATTCATACGAAAGTAAGAGCAAGGTTAAAAGAGAAAACACCACGATCAAGAACACTCCCGATCAGTAAATCATTCTTTAATCAATTAAAAAGAGATCTCCCAAAGCAAAGGATACTTTCAACAAATGCATTTAACATTGCATTAAGGAAAGCATGTGTAAAGGCAAGGATCAATAATCCTGATCAATTCTCATCTCACAACATCAGGAAAACTTTTGCAACATGGTTGTTATCTTTGGGTGCAGATGGTTTTAAATTAGCAAAGCATCTTGGCCATACTCCAAATGAATTGGCAAGAGATTATGCAACAAATGATATTTTTAATTCAAGGGATAAGCAGATCATGAGGAGTATTTTGAAAGATCTCCCAGAAAGAATATGATAATGGTTGTGATACTTTATATTAAAATATCACAAGTGATATTCAAACCAACTAAATTAAAACAAATATGTGAATTTTAAACACAAAAAACAAAATGGCAATAAAAGAAATACAAGCACACGAATATGCAGATATATTCCCAATGATGGATGGAATAGATTTTGATAATCTTAAAAAAGATTTAACAGATAATGGCTTTGATAAAACAAGACCAATAATACTGCACGAAGGGAAAATATTAGATGGACGTAACAGATTTAAGGCTTGTAATGAATTAAGTATTAATCCCTTCTTCGAAAATTTTACAGGAAAAGAACCATTAAAATTTGTAATATCTACAAATCTAAATAGAAGACATTTAACTGAAAGTCAGAGGGCTTGTGTTTCTCAAGACTGTTTGCCTTATTTTGAACTTGAAGCAAGGGAAAGACAGAAAGGTGGGCAAGGAGGAGTTTTGCTTAGTCCAAATTTGGAACAAGCAAAGTCTACTGAAAATGCAGGTAGAATGTTTAATGTAGGAAAGACTTATGTATCTGAAGCTAAAAAAGTAAGGGAAGTAAACCCAGAATTATTCCAAGAAGTTAAGCAAGGGAAAAGAAAACTACATGAAGTTTTTGCCGAGATTAAAAAGAAAGAGAAGATAGTAAAACTAATTGAAGAAACAAAAGAGGTTGAAGATATTGGAAAAGACAATGGGTAAGACAATACCTTTATGGATTACATAAAATAAAATATACAAAAAAATGAAAAAAAGAGGTAAGAAATATTATAAGAAAAAGATTAAAAGAATTTTTCTACCATACATCATTTTAATTTTTCTCATACCATCTTATGAAATAGTATTAGGACAAGAGATGATTAAATCAGGATCTCTTTTTCTTGGGAATATTATGGTGATATTAGGAGTTATAGCAACAGCATATTTCTTTTTTGATTTGCTATATACCATCTATAAAGTATGCTCTCTTTGAGCATATAAACACAAATAAAAGTATTTTTAGGGGATTATTCTACATCAGGGTGGGGGGATAGGGATTAATCCCAAAAAACAAGAATACTTATATACTCACACAATATTTTCTTATTTATGGAATACAGAGATATTCATAACTCAACAAACCAATTGGAAAAAACAATTAGGGGTATTGAAAAATCCACTATGAGCAAAGAGCAAATTACTTTGATAAAAAAGTTTGTGAGGGAGTTGGAATTGGGAAAAGCAGGATCAAAAGTGAAAGATAGGAGGATCTGTTTATATCTCCAATTTTTAACAAGATTGAATGAATATTTTGAAAAGGACTTAATTACATTAACAGAGAAAGAAACAACAAAGTTTTATGAGGATCTACAAAATAATAAAATCCATAAGATGAATGGAATGCCTTATGCACAGGCCTCAAAGGATGAGTTTGTTAAGGCCTTGAAAAGATTTTTAGGTTGGCATTGGGGAAAGGCATCAAAGAAATATCATAAGTGCATTAGATGGATGAAAGAGGATTATAAGAAATCTGATAAGACAGCAATCTCATTAAAAGATGTTGAGAAAGTTTTGAAGTTTAAAGATAATTCAGATGAGGCGGAAAGAAACAGGTGTTTGTTTATGTTTTTGTTTGATAGTGGTGCAAGAATTGAGGAGGCCTTGAATGTTACTTTTGAGGATCTCAAAATATCGAAGAAGGGGAGTGATTATTTTATTGTGCATTTGAGGGGGCAGAAAACAGAGGAGGCAGACAGGACAATCCCAATCCCATTAACAACAAAATATCTTAATGTATGGATCAAGAAACATCCAACAGGAGAGGGTTTTATTTTTCCAATTCAGTATGACAATGCAAGAAAGATCATAAGGATATTAAGCGAGAGAGCATTAAATATCGCAATTAAACCTCATGAATTAAGACATTCTTCTTGCACACATTATATACAATTTGGAGGATTTGGTGCAGAGAACATTGGTGGGTTTTATTATCGGTATGGTTGGAGATTTGGAAGTGATCAGGCCTTGACTTATATAAAAACTCACATGTATGGAGGAGAGGCGGGACATGAAAAAGTTGTC
>Ga0222684_1000460_pt1 | contig 10215 bp, 10 predicted proteins | sample AntAcemetage1075_FD_181150 | JGI IMG/M metagenome (GOLD analysis project Ga0222684, IMG submission 181150) | Saline water microbial communities from Ace Lake, Antarctica - #1075 | ecosystem: Environmental > Aquatic > Non-marine Saline and Alkaline > Saline | place: Antarctica: Ace Lake...
CCACCCATAGTAACACACCCCCCAATGCTTAATGATAGTATTATACAAATTAATGTCGATATTCGATTCATATTCATCCTCCTTTTTTTACTATAAATTTTTGGTTGCTGTTAAGTAGCATAACATTGTAATCAGCGGCGCGTTAGCGTCCGCTGGATTGGGTTGTTAGCAGGCTTATCGATTGACCAGCGTCTCTAATTTCTTGCCTTAGCTCTCATCATGATATCGTCCAGCCAGTCAAGAATCCTTGCATTCGATATAAGAATGGCTCCCATTTGACAGTGTTCTTCCGCTCCTTCCTCTTTCGTAAACATGATAAAATGTTTCTGCGACTTGAGTGCGTCATAAAGCTTTGGTGCCTGGCCCGACATATCCTTGTCTCCTTCAGAATCAACAATGAGCATGGGGCAGGTGATTTTCCCTGCAACATCCTTCATCGTATAAGGTCTGGTCATTTTCAGCCATTCGCTTGGAGTTTTGGCATGGAAGGTAAACATGCCATTTGCCATGACCCACCGGAGTGAGGGATCCGTTTTCATTTTATTATATATTATCCTGTCGATCTCTTCGGCGCCCTTTTGTGTATCGAGGAGCTTATCCTCATCTGGTGTCACGCGGGCCGTCATATGAAAATCGTATACACCTCCGTTGGCAATGCATGCATTAATCCTCTTTTCAAAGGCGACGGCCCGGGGTGCAAGATAACCACCAAAGCTGATACCCATCAGGGCAATCCTCTTCGCATCGACCTCCTTTCGGGTAATGGCATAATCGACTACAGGCGTCACTACAGTTTCCCAGTTCGGTCGAAAGGGCATCTTCTGCACCCTGATCACGCCACCCTGCCCTGGCCCTTCAAAAAGGAGAACATTATACCCCCGTTTAACGGCAAAGTGAGCAACTTCAAAATAGAGTTCTTCTGCCGTACCGTCAAAACCTGAGTGAACAATCAATAAGGGTCTCTTTGTTCCCGACTTGTCGACAAGGCAGAGGTATCCAGGCAATGTCATTCCTTCAAAGGGGATTTCGATAGGCATTATCGGCTGATCGGCCAGTTTTGCCGCTTTCTGGAAACTGTCCCGGCTTTTCTTCCAGACGGACACAATTCGTGGATCTTCCGGATTGGTATGAAGGAAAAATTCGGCTGTTCTGTAATAGTTGGAAGCTTTGAAGAACTCCTGCCTCGCACTGATCTTCCGTCCTAGTGCAAGGAAATCATCTCCTGCCTTTTCGCGCTGTTCCGCAGTTTTCATCCATTCCCGGTACCAACTCTCATCGTCTCCTTCCTTGATAGAGTATGCTGTTTTGAGAACTTCACCTATGTCTGCGCCTCCGCTTACCGCATAGCCCAGTGCCCGGAGCGTCTGGAATGCATACTGCGTGTCCTTGAAGACCAGCTCCATCGCAAGCGAATTGCCTGCCGTTAGTGGATATAGCGCGAATAACCATGCTAAAATAACAATGATCCTCGAAATTCTCTTCATAAAATAACATCCTTCCTTGTAAACATCCTCAGGGTATGATCGGCTAACGAAAAAATCAGCCGGGGCGCAGCGACCGGCTGTATTGTTTGGTTCGGTTTTTTTCTCAAACATCCGGCGCGGTACCTTACTGCGTCAGTGCTTTGACCATGGCGGGTAACAGGAATCCGATTAATAGCAACGTCATGGCTGGCCGCAATAAATTAACAGGTTTCATGTTTCCCTCCACAACGGCTGTAGCAGTGTGATTTGCGGCTGAGAAAGTGAAGAACAGCAACAGGGACACCCTTGCTTAAACGCCTTGATTCTCATAAGAATTGACCAAGGTGTTCCCGGAATGTACCTCTGGCAAACTCACCAAGGCATTCTGATAGACTGCAACGAACATAGTTATTGTCTAAATGCCTCGATACGCTCCGCAATATTGGCTTTGAGATTCATGAAAAAGAGCGAATAGTCGAAGGCATGGTAGACTCCTTCAGGGAAGTGGCTGCCTTTGACGGTTACCAACTCCACATTTTCAGGCTGGACAACCAAGCCCCCGTCCACAATCTGGGCCGAGGTGAAATGCGGGTATGTTGTTGGCTTATTGTCAGAACCGAAGAAGACCGACCCGAGATTTTGTTCAGCAGGAACGAAGGACCCGTCCGTGGTCCAGGAGAGGGGGTTAACCGCTAAAGCGCCAGCCTTGAGGGTCGGAGCAACAGCCTGCCTACCATTTTCCATTGTATTGTACGAAATGACACATCCCGTCTGGTTTGGGCCGTCACACATGCGCACTGCCGGGTGGGTTGCCAGGTCTGCGGGAGTCAAAGACCAGCCGAGAAGGAGCGCAGCGATGAGTTGCTTCTCTGCACCGGTAGAGCCCCAATGCTCAAGCATAAGATCAGTTAGAATCATAGAGCCTTGGCTGTGGCCGGCAAGGAAAAAAGGACGTCCATTGTTTTCGTATTTCAGGTAGTGGGTCAGAGCACGCCAGACGTCTTTGTGTACCATCTCCTGTAAGGGTGCGGCGTCCGCTTCGCTCAGGCTTAAACCAGCAAGGTTCATCTGGCGGTACATGGGCGCGTAGATATTTGCCTGTCCTTCAAAGACCACAGCTTGAGTGTTTATCGTGGTTTGGGCCACAGCTCGCATATCCGGCTTGGTCGGGTCCATTACCCAGTCTGTATCATTGAACAGGACCGTCGGGTAGACAAAAAAGACATCTACTGGTTCTGTTGGTGTTGTGGGCTTTGCGAGCCAGGCTTCCGGCTGCGCATAATCCAGAGCATCCGGGAAAGTACTCGAGTTCAGCGGCGGCATAGCTTGACAGGGAGACAAAAGAACCATACCAAAAAACGTAATCAGCAATAAAAAAAATAGTAAAGTGCGATGTTTCATAAAACCTCCATAATCTGTTTGTTAGGAGGCCGTTGATTGCCGCCCATTGAGAATCGAATAAACTGGATATCACGCAGAAAACAAAGGAATCAAGAAAAAACCGATGTACGGTAATCAACGTACTACTTAATAGATACATCTTTGACCACATAACACCCGGCATAAGGCGCGGCGGTTTTTTGCCGTCGCCGTGAATGCCTTTGTTATATGGTCTTCTTCTTAGTTTTTGTTGATTTCCAAGGCTTAAAAATGGAAATAAAGATCGTAGTCATCAGTACCAAGACTTGAATAGTTCCAAAAATCAAATTCATCTTTTCACTGTGTAAGTATTCTGAGTTGCTCAAAGATGATATTCCGATCTTTCCAGAAATTTCCATCATATTAGCTTCCCAAGGCCCAAGATAAAATGTTCCGAACAAAATAGCCGCTACGGTTACAACCCACTTGAATATAATCCAATTGTGCTTGAAAAATCCCCAATCACTGAATGACGAGTAGATTAAACCTGTAACCAGACAGCCAAAAGCACCTGGGATTACAACCACTGCCATATCCACATGATGAACACTCTGATTTATTCCATATAAAACTCCGCCGTCATCAACTCCATTTTTTAAGAAATAAAGCAATATCAAGGCAACAGCACCACCAACCCAGCAGGAAACTGCAATCATATGAAATCCTTTTAGCCATTTGAGTCCTTTTGCTTTTAACTTTGGCATGTCATCCTCATGTTTGTTGGGAAATACAACGCCTGTGTTTTCTCAGATTTTTTCCATCAATCTCCGGGACATGTCGTGTCTTCCGGCTTGCCCGGATAGCCCAAAGCTTCACGGGCTGCCCAACCGGCGCAATTGAGCGTTTTGAAGCACTCCAGAAATGAATCAATCCCGTTTGATTGATCCCACATCGGCATCATTACAATAACAGAGACTTCTAATTCCGGATCATAGACCATAAGCGACAGGTATCCATAGATCGCCCCATTGTGGCCGACCCCTAAATTTTTTGCATGCAAGCACCCGAGCGAGTATTTGGTGTCGCCCGGTGATGTGTCCGTTATCATAAGTTCAACGCTTTCGGGTGAAAGCACATTTTCGCCCTTAATCAGTGTACGGATATATGTTGTTAGCTCGTTCATGGTTCCGTATCCGTTTCCTTCGGCCACGTGAGAGCTCATGTTGTTGGTGCAGTTTAATTCAGTTTCTCCATTCGATGCCGCATAGATGGTACCACAGACTAGAGGCATTGGTAATTGATTGTCACCGGCAAGGGACGGGAAATTAATCATAAGCGGGATCGGTGCCGCGTCGCCGTAAATATAGTCGCGGAGGTAATCACCATAAGTTTTGTTGCTGCCGCTTTGATAGGTGTAGACCCGGGCGATGATCTCGCTTAAAATCGTAAATCCGGTATTGCTGTAGTGATAATTGGCGGTGCCCGGAGCGAAATAGGAAAGACTGTGGATGACATTTTGTTCAACAAGTTCGGCAGAAGAAAACTGGTGATTCGGGTCTTGCGCCAGCCTGTATTCCACATAGCTCACGTCATTGTAACCGGGAACCGGGTCATTGTCTACATCGTATACACCTGCGTTGTGCTGCAACAGCTGCTCTATGGTGATTTGATCTTTATAGGGAATGTTCCATGATTCAGTTGCGGGTACGTAGGGGATATTGTTTCCGGGGATATTGTCGACAATACGGTCCGTGTAATTCAGCCAGCCGTTTTGATTCATATTTAAAATTGCGGTTGCCGTAAAATTTTTGGTGTTGCTGGCAAAGCGGAAATAGGTATCGGGCGTGACCGGCTCCACACCTTGTTCGACTGAACTGGTAAAATAGGACGCATCGGGAGTCTGGATCAGGACACTTAGAGAAGGAACCGTATGATTTATTGTGGTTTCCAGCGCTAAACGCACCCTCTCAATGGCCCGATCCAATTGATTCTGAACGGTTGGCGTTCCATCGTCATATAACTCGCATGCACCCAAAATCAATGAGATACTGATGACAAAGAGCAGAAATATTTTTTTCAACTTTAATCCTCCTTTCCAGACAGACCTAATGGTGAGAATAAACACGAAAACAACAACTGGCTTTCAGGATCATCGCGATGTTCCCATTGTTGCTTTTCCTGTAAAAAATTCTGAAACAATCTTTAGCACTTTTGTTTTTCCTTGTACTTTCTTGATGTATTCAAGACCTTCGGACTCAAATTGCCGAGAGTACTTCTTGATTAACCCTTCAAGGGCCATTCGTTTTTCTTCATCAATGACTTCTATTGCAGTTCCCTGGACAATACAACTCTCAAATTTTGTGGTAAATTTCTCAGGTTGAATTTTCGTTTTGCCAACAATGCAGAATGAAACTTTTGAGTTGTTGGCAATGTTATCGAGTTTTTTCCCCTCAAGGCCGCAATGGAAATATATGTTGTCGTCAATAAAACAGTAATTTAAAGGTACCCCATAGGGTTCATTGTTTGAAGAAACTGTGCTCAAAATACCATATTCACCTTTTTCAATAATTGAAATTGTTTCATCATTAGTTGGCAACAGATTTTTTCTTCTCATCATTTTCTTCCTATACCCAACGTCGCGTTTCACCCGCCGGGCGGCTGTTTACGCAATCCTTGTGAAGCGATTTGTTAGCTAAAAATTATAATCTTTTAAGCATATGTATCTTTTATGCCTTTGATTGATTGCGCAAGCTTGACGCCTAGTTCGTGTGCTTTTTCTATAGCTGTTTTGTCTTCTTTTACCTTCGCTTTATCAAAAATTCTGAATATGGATAATTCCCCTACTATTTCATATCCAAGGGCCTCAATAGGCTTTTTCATTGCTTCAATGGTAAAACCCATGTCTTCCTCATTCTCTTGCTCACATACTGCAACTACTACCGCTTTTCGATCTTGATTAGCTAATTGGCTACTCCAACTTCTTGGGACGTTATTATCGAAATTATAGAAGCAGTAAAGGCGATCAATAAATGCCTTCATCCATGATGTAATATTGTAATTATGCATTGGTGATACTAATATCAAACCTCTTGAAGATATCACTTGATTGTAAACAAGGGACATGCCATCGATCAAACCTGTGCAAATTTTATCTTTTCTACACTTTTCGCAACCGATGCAACCCTGAAAACTAATATTTGTTAGATTCAGGCTATATGAAGATATATTTTCTTGAGTAGCTCCGGAGATTATTTTTTTCAATAACACGTCAGAGTTTCCATTTTTTCTTGGACTTCCACTTACGCCTAATATTTTATTTTCAGGCATGAAGTTTGACCTATCTTGATCTTTAATTATTGATGTCAGAATGGATTTCATTTTTATTCCTCCTATAGCTAATCGCTGCTAATCAGCCGCGTGGTTTTTTGCGTCGGCTGAATTAGCTTGATATGGGTTTTTATCATTTTCTTGACCTAACCAGCGGTATAAGAAAAACTATACATGCAATTAAAAAGATGACACTAGCTATGAATGTCAAAATATCTTGATTTTTCAGGCTTGATGCGGCGAAGAAAATGGCACATATTATAAAAAGTATCCAGCCTGCTAGCTGACACTTGACTTCCAATCCAATTTGATATTCCTGATTTTCTTTCATTGTATTTATAGCTTACCTCTCATTTTTAATTAAGACCATATCGACGTAAATCAGCCGCGCGGCGTTTTGCGTCGTCTGAATTTGCATGGTTAGGCGCTTTTTTTACAGTCCTTTAAAATAGCTTTAGTGGCTAAACTAATAAGATACCTTTTCAATTTTATAATTTCCTGTTCATAAATAAAATTTACAGCAGGTTCTCCTTTTTCAAACGATTAATAATTTCTGCCGTTGATTTACTCCGGTCCATGGTATAAAAATGAAGGCCGGCAACACCTTCTTTTAATAGCCCCTTACATTGCTCGACCGCAAAATTGATACCCATATTTAATACAGCGTCTTTATCATCCGCGTCCACCGCATCAAGCTGCCGTTTCAATTTGTCCACGATTTTAGTACCACAGATGTTAGACAGCATGTTGGTCATTTTTAAGGTATAAACCGGCATAATGCCTGGTATAATAGGCACATGAATACCGATGGCCCGGCATTTTTTTATATATTCAAAAAAATAGTTATTGTCATAGAAATACTGGGCGACAACATATTCTGCGCCGTTGTCAACTTTAAGCTTTAAGTATTCGATATCTTTTTCAAGGTTTTCCGCCTCAAGATGACCTTCAGGATAGCCGGCGCACCCCAGTGTAAAATCATACCGCTCTTTAATAAAAGCAATCATGTCCGAAGCATAGGAAAAGCTGTCGGGATGAGGGATAAAATCATCGTCTTTCGGTTTATCCCCGCGAATAACAAAAACGGTTTCAATGCCCAGATCTTTATATTTGTCCAGAACGGCTGTTATTTCATTCGGTCTAAGCCCGAAACCGGCAATATAAGCAACCGTGGGAAGATTTGTGTCAATCATCACTTTCTTAACCGTTTGATATGATCCATCCCGGGTTGAACCGCCAGCACCGAATGTTATGGACATATAATCAGGCTTAAGTGCCGCCAAATTGGCAATCGTTGTGCCAAATGTTTCCGCAGCCTTTTCATTTCGCGGCGGAAAAAACTCCATAGATATCACCGGCTTTTTACTCTCATATAAACTTGTAACACGCATACGCAAATTCCTCCGATTAATTTAGTCTCAATATATTTGAAATAATTGCCTCTTTCATTAAAAATTAAGCACCCGGCTTTGATAACAACAAAATCAGCCGGAGCGTTGCGATCGGCTGGATTGACTTTGTTAGGCTCTCATATAAAGTGTTACTCATTTACCCAGAACAATCGGTTGTCTGTCTCCCTATTCGCTCAGGATTAAACTCATCGCATCATTTTTTTATTGTAAGTTTACCATATTCTTCGCCCGTTAAAACGTGCTTAATTGAATCATGTTTAGAAATGTAGTTCAATCGCTTATAATTTCAAGGAAAGAATTGCGTGTAGTTTGGCCCAGTGTCGTGGCTCACTGACCGGAAGGACCGAAAACCCTGGCGGTCAAGGTGGAGCCGCTGGTTATAAATAAAGGGCGCTGTCCCTGGTTTTCAAGAATTCCACCCCCGAATAGTTTCCTTGACACTAGAGGAAGAAGGCACTAAGAAGCTGCGCTCTAAGTTACATCACACAAACGGGAGAGGTACACCACAGGAGATGGGACCTGAAGCAATGGCACTTATCTGCGGCCTTACCGCAGCAGCGAGTTTCGGCACCAGCGATTTTTGCGGCGGATTCGCGACAAAACGGAGCAGCGTTTACGGTGTCATCGTTATATCGCAGATCTTCGGCTTAGTCCTCCTGACAGGGCTGGCAGTGGTGCTGGGGGAGTCCATACCCTCCTGGAATAATCTGGTGCTCGGTGGGCTTGCCGGCCTTTTCGGGACGATCGGCCTCATGGCGCTGTATATCGGACTCGCACGGGGACACATGGGGATTGTGGCGCCGGTTAGCGCCATTGTCGGGACCGTTCTCCCCATCATAATCGGTATATTTTTGGAAGGCGCGCCGTCGGGGGTACAACTTCTCGGGCTGGCACTGGCGGTCTGTGCGATCTGGTATCTTGCCGGTGGAGGAAGTGCCGCATCGCTTCACCCGCGTGAGCTGGCCCTTCCGATTGTTGCCGGAGTGGGATTCGGGTTCTTCTTTGTCTTCATCGACCAGGTCAGCGACACGGCGATCTTCTGGCCGCTGGTTTCGGCGAGGGTCGTAACGATTACGATGATCTCGGTATTTGTTATGACGCGCCGGAGGAAGACAGTGGCGCCGTGGAATCTTCGACTTCTCTTTATCGTCCTGCTGGCGGGGCTTTTTGACACCGCGGGCAACATCTTCTTCGCCCTGGCATCCAGCTTGGGAAGACTCGACATATCGACGACACTCACCTCACTCTACCCAGCCGGGACGATTTTCCTGGCCTGGTTCATTCTCAAGGAACGCCTGGCTCCGCGACAGTGGTTCGGCGTTGTGGGTGCCCTCGTCGCGCTCATTCTTATCGCGTCGTGAGAGGGGCGCGATACCTGGTTAGTTTTAACTTAATCACTGAATACGATACTTTTGGTACCTTCCCACAGAGTAGACAAACCAATTTCCCTTAGCTTTTCAAGATTAGAAATAATAGTTGCGAAATGATTTCCTGCAAGGGAACCTGCCTTAGATGCGAAGTGAACACAGCCATAGGCTATCAATATCTCAGTTTCGCTTTTCCCCCTAGGGTATAATAATACCTGACCAGGCGCTGGATACGATGTGGCGTCTTCATATCCTACACCAAAGTTCCTGTCACCAAGAGGAATCCACATCCCTTCGCCACTCCAGCGAACGTGAACGACTTGACTTACAAAGGGCATTACTTTGCGAAAGGATTCGCAAGTTTTAGGTGATCTGCTATCTTCAAAAACGGCATCAAACTTATGTCCAGCTATTTCTATAATCATAATAACCTCAATACTTGCAATACTTGGTTTTTAGTTTTGTTTAACGCCATGCATCAGCGGCGCGGCTTTTATCGACTGTGCCTTCATTCATTTCTTAATTCAAAATATTGCTCGTTTACCGTGGCGCCCCATTGGACTCCACCTTTTTGGTTAATAAGCTCAAAGCCAGCATTTCCATATAAGTGTCTTGCAGCATTAAGTCCTTCGAAGGTCCAGAGATATGTCTTTTTGTAGCCCTTGCTTTTGCAAAAATTGATAGCTTTATTAATGAGCGTCCTACCCATTCCCTTTCCTCTTAGAGCATCAGATATGATGAACCACCTGAGATGAGCGCCTTCATTTTCAGCATGCATGCCGTCTATAACAACTGAACCTTCAACACGGCCATTCACTGTGGCAATCCAAATTCCATCGCTGTTTTTATCATATCGCTGGAGAAACTCAGAAAGCTCAGTGGCAACCTTTGCCTCAAAATAGAGCCCAAATCCCCAATGATCGTGGTAGTAAGTACCATGGAGTTCAGCAATCCTACCGATTGAACCAGGTATATATCCACTTTCTATTTTAAATCCCGGCACAATATTCATGATTCATTATCCCTTTCACATAACACCTGCCTTCACTTGTTGCTATGGGGCGCAGCGGAATAGCCGTCAAGTGCAAGGTTTTGTTGGATGCTCCTTTTTATCCGCAGATCAGCAGAGCCACGTAGGGAACGACATTGAAAACCAGAAAGACGATTTTGAACAACCCGAGGAACGAGTACATGACCACGTTGAAGGTTTCTCGGGGAATGGGAAACCATTTGCTTTGTGTACGGTATACCAAATCCGGGGCCAATATACACATTGAGATCCAGAGG
>Ga0222684_1000463_pt1 | contig 10104 bp, 15 predicted proteins | sample AntAcemetage1075_FD_181150 | JGI IMG/M metagenome (GOLD analysis project Ga0222684, IMG submission 181150) | Saline water microbial communities from Ace Lake, Antarctica - #1075 | ecosystem: Environmental > Aquatic > Non-marine Saline and Alkaline > Saline | place: Antarctica: Ace Lake...
GGTTCAACAAGGGCTTTCTCAAGAAAGTAAAACACTGCCCTCCGCTAAGCAGTCATGCGTGGCAACAAAACAATTTACTTGTGTATGGGCAAACGAAATTGACAAGTATGCCTGCCAAGTCTACAGGAGGAATTATGGCACTAAGGAAGAACCAAAAAGTAACATTCAATCCGAAAATAGCACCTTGTTTGAGAGCCAATCATCACAATACAGAGGACATACATTACATCAAGGAAGGTGGGATGAAAGGAGCAAACTCTATGAAGGAGACATCACCAAAGTCAGCACAGAAGACATCCCAGACCACGACTTACTTGTCGGAGGATTTCCATGCCAGGCGTTTAGTATCGCAGGAAAACGCGGAGGATTTGACGATACAAGAGGCACTCTCTTTTTTGAAATCGCACGAATCTGTCGTGCAAAAAAGCCCAGACTTATATTACTTGAAAACGTCAAAGGCCTACTTAGCCACGACTCTGGAAAAACTTTCCAGACAATCCTTAAAGTTCTCTCCGACATCGGGTATATTTTACAATGGGAAGTTCTCAATAGTAAAAACTTCGGAGTGCCGCAGAATAGGGAAAGAGTGTTCATTATCGGACATTCTCGAGGAACACCCAGGGCAGAAGTATTTCCTATCAGAGGGAGCAACGAACAAAATCTTAAACAAATTATAGGAGGGGGACAGGGCAATAGGGTTTATGATACAAAGGGAATATCTACAACAATAGCAAGTCAAGCAGGAGGTCAGGGAGCTAAAACAGGATTATATGCTATTGGGGGACTTCAAAAAAACGCTGCAAAAATGAAAGATCAAAGTCCTGCATTAACAGAAGCTATGGGAAAAGGTGGAGGGCATACACCAATAATTGTGGCTAATACTATTGACGCTAATTATTATAAAGGCATAAATACTAATCCCGGACACGCAAGTAGCAATAGAGGTTATTTTGTAAATGGAAAAATTAGACGCTTAACTCCAACAGAATGTTGCAGATTACAAGGCTTTCCGGATTCTTGGTGCAATATAGGATTAGATAAAGACGGTAAAGAAACCATAATTTCAGATTCCCAAAAATATAAATGTCTAGGTAATGCGGTAACAACTAATGTGGTAGATGAAATAGGCAAAAGATTGATAGTTTAGTCGGGTTGAATTTTAACGCGGAGGAAAAGATATGACAAAAAAATGTGATTTGGGTTCTCAACCATCAGCAAGAGCAAAGCCTGATAAAATTGATATGTCGAGTGGCCCAGATATGGGAACGGTATATTTTGCCATTGGCGTGATCATAGCGATAATATTATTGAGTGCGTTGAATTTTTTAGCGAATATTAAATAAGGAGCGGATATGAGTAAAGGGAAGAAAAAGAATTTAATAAATGGTGAACCTTGCGATCATTCAGGGTGCCGTGCCCATGTTTCTCACCCTTGTGAGGGTTGCGGTAGAATTGCTTGCAGGACAGTCTATGTGCCTAATACTGTTTATCACAAAACACAGTGGTTAAGGTTTAGGTTTTTTAATTATTCGCAAACGCGCGTAACAAGCATTTGGGAGATCTTGTCTAAAGATGGAAAGACATATTTAGGCAGGATAAGATGGCATGCTCCCTGGCGTTGTTATGTGCTCTTCCCTGAGAAAGATACCCTCTTTAATGCTGGCTGCATGCAGGATATTATTCAATTTATAATTAAGCTTATGAAAAAGAAAGGATATTAAGTTATGAAAAAATGTAAATACTGCGCGGAAGAGATACAAAGGGATGCTGTCAAGTGTAAGCACTGTGGCAAAAATCAGAAAATAAGCGGATTGACAATCATAGGAAATGCCTGGGCGATCCTTGGTGGATTGAATATTTTTATGCTTATTAGCAGGGCCGCGAATGGTGGCAGTAGTGATATTGCGGCTATGGGATTGGTTATCAGCGTAATTATTTTTATAATTCCTGGATTATTTGTAGCGCATATAGGAAAGAGGTAAAGGGGGTTTTATGTACGCAGTAGCCAAAGAAACTCATAACTTATGGCAGTTTACCAAGACACATGAAACTATGCAGGAAGCCACAGAGGAAGCAGAGAGATTATGCAAGAAAGAGAACGCTACCTTTTATGTGGTAGAGTTAGTCAAAAAATGCTACCAAGAGGAAAAGCCCATCAAGTGGGTAGGGGTGAAGGAGGAGTGATGATAGCCCTGTTGATAGTCCTACTACTGGCTACACCTGCTTATGCTTTAAGGCCAGAAGCAACAGCGTCAGCCACAATCAATGACATTGTAAGAGCGGTAAGGCTGAATAAACCTGGGCTATGTTTCGCTCACTCTGTAGTTGCAGTAGGACTTCTTAATAGGCTAGGATATAGGTCGGCTATGATGGGGCTGTTTAATTCAGATGGAGAGATGTATCACGCTTATATATCAACTCAGGACTTCGGTACGATAGATATATACCCAGAGGCCAATCCTACGCCAGAATTGATAGGGTATGGAACGATAATTCAACATATCTACTACGACAAGGTGAAGAACTCATTTAAGAGTCAGATAGATAAGGCCTTGGAGCGGTTGGTGTTTATGCTTATCCGTAGAAGATTAGACGAAATAGAAATGTGTTTAACTGATGATATGGTATTTGACAAATTGGCAGACATCCAGAACCTTGTACATATGTGCGACACACCGTTAAAATTAGAACTGGAGGATAAAATCCTAAATAAGTTAGTTCCATTCGGGGCCTATCTAAAACGCAACGGACAGACCACAGAGAGGGTGGTGGAAGCATATGAGAGATTTAGAGCAGTAGTGGGAGAGTGCTACAGGGACTGGTTGGGGTACAGGCCCAGGAATATTAACCGCCTGTTTCAGCAGGCAGCATAGGGGGAGATATGTATAAAGTCACGCCATTAGTAGAAGGGTTTAGGGAGAGGATTAATTTAACAGTAGGTGAGGTGTTTCATTTGAACCATTGGTTGACTTATTATGGTATAGACCACGAGATAAGTTATGAATAAACGTAGAGAGGTGTTAGAGAAGTTTGTAGATATGATAACTGATGGACAACACATTGCAGATGGTATTACTATGGAAATTGACACTTTCCTAACAGCCTTAGATAAGTTAGAGAAAGAGAAGATGTTAGAGATGGTGGGGGAGGATAAGAAACCTATATATAATGAAAGTGGTGGTATAACTGTCAACAAGAAGTCGTTTGAGTTTGGTAAACAAGTAGGCTACAACCAAGCAAAAGCTGAAATCAGAAAGAAGATAAAAGATGTGTAGTCAATCTTGGGGAACAAGAAAGCACATATGAAGGGCGGTTATGCTACTTATGATATTTTTGATGTAACAGTCGATAAAATAGGATTTATGGTTGGTCAACTGCATACAGGGCAAGATGATTATATGCTAAATGAACTAATAGAGTTAGCCATAGAGGAGATTAACCCCAATGAACTTGAGTAAATGAATTAGCTTGACAATATTTGTTATAAATGGTATAATTATTTTAGGATGGAACAAAATGAATAGAACTTTTAAATATAGAATTTATGCTAATAAATCTACTTCTGCAAAAATGGAGAAGTGGATTTCTTTTTGCCGTCAACTATATAACCTCGCTCTTGAGCAACGAATACAAGCGTATAAAACCCACCAAAAAAGTATTTCTAAATTTCAGCAAATGAGAGAGGTTACTGAACTTCGGCGAGCTTTTTCTGATTACAATGAAATCAATTCAAGCGTGCTTTGCAATGTAATTAAGCGGTTAGATAGAGCTTATTCAAGTTTCTTTAGAAGAATAAAATTAAAAGAAAAGGCAGGCTTTCCCCGTTTTAAAAATGTAAACAGATATAATTCAATTACATTTAGAGACGGTTGGAAACTCAAAGGTAAATATTTAAACATTACAAAAGTAGGTATATTTAAAATAAAACTATCAAGACCTATTTTAGGAGACATCCAAGAGGTAATTATTAAAAAATCAAATGATAAGTTTTATGTATCGTTTTGCTGCAAGAATGTTCCTCAAAAAATATTACCAAAAACCAATAATGAAATAGCGATAGATGTAGGATGCGAGTCGTTTTTAACAGATTCAAATAATCGTAAAGTAATCAATCCTCGTTTTTTCAAACAAACACAAGAAAAACTAACAAAACTTCAACAATCATTCTCAAGAAAAAAAAGATTCTCTAATCGTAGGAAAAAGCAAAAAATCATAATAGCAAAAAAACATCAAAAGATTTTTAATCAACGACAAGATTTTCATTATAAAGTTGCTAATCAGCTTATAAAAAAATATGGTGTAATTTATATAGAAAAACTTAATAGTTGGACTTCGTGGCGTTCTCTTAATAGATCTATGAGAGATGTAGCTTGGTTTCAATTCTTCGACATACTTCGATTCAAGGCGGAAGAAGCCGGAAGAGATGTGGTTGAAGTACCTGCCAAAAATACATCTAAGATGTGTTCTGCTTGTGGCGAAATTGTTCCAAAAGATTTGAGTTGCAGAATACATTCTTGTTCTTGCGGGCTAAAAATAGATCGAGATTACAACGCCGCTTTAAACATATTAAAGCTCGGGCAGAGCTCTCAGCTTGTTCCATCCTAAAATGGCTGAAAATATACTTAAGTATAATGTCAAAATGAATAACACATAGCAATGCTAAAATCAAGGAGTTAGAAAATGAATAACACAATAGAAGTTTTGCAGGAGATAAGGAAATATTATGCACAAGATATAATACGAGGCATTGGGCCAGGGAGCAAAAGGTTTGATGCTATCAACCAAGCCATAGCCAATGAGGAAGCATTAGAGAGTGCAGGGGATATGTTGCCTGAGAAGAGCAAAGATGAGCATTTTGTAGGTGGTTATGTAAAACCCGCATCAGAAGGCTTCAACCAAGCAATAGACCTTTGCCACCCTATCCTCGCCAAGCAGATACTAAAGGTTAAAGGGCTTGAGAAATCAATAAGCGATGTTCTAACGCAGAGAGATATGTGGAAAACCGATTATGCAGAACTCCAAGCAGAAAACAAGAAACTCAAAGAGCAACAGCTAACAGAAGATGAGATAGAGAAAGTAATCTTAGATAACAAAGAGATATTTATATTTGGTATGGGGGCAAAAGCAATCATCAAAGCAAGAGAGGACAAGAATGGATAAACCAAAGAAGAAGCCTATTAGACAGAACGATGATGACTTTGATAATGGATATGATACTGGTTACAATGTAGCCTATACCGAATGGGAGAAATACCACCATATGGTTCTGCACGAAAGCAACTGTGAATGGTATAATAAAGGCTTAGAGGCACAGAAGAATATAGATGAGAGGGCACAACGAACATCAAGACACAGTAGAGAATGAGGACAAACGAAAGGTAGTTAGGGGCATAGACACCATAATTTTATTATATATTTTATATCAGTTGATGGCCTTGCGTAACGGTATGCTCAAAAAAAGTGATATGATAGAACATACATTTATAGTAAAAAATAACGGAATAAGTAAAATACGAAAAATATCTTTGCCGAAAGATGTTCCCGACAAGGTTATTAGAAAGGTTGCGGAATGGCAGAAGAAAACCTTAAAGCTGAACTGAGGCACGTTGGTAAGCATTTTGAGTTAAAAGAGTTTTTTCAGGATCTTAAAGTTATTAAGCCTGAGAAGCCTGTTGGTTTTGTAGAGTGGGTACAAAAGTATACCTTTCTTAAGGGTAAGCCATTTTCATTTGATAAGCATGAGTATCAAAAGGAAATATTACAAGATACTCACCCATTGCAGTGTATTAAGAAATCCGTACAGATTGGCATATCCGAAACGCTGATTAGGAAGTTTCTAGCATTTATGGCAATGAACCAGGGAACCCAGGGGATATATACCTTTCCGACTTCCGAGGATATGAGGAACTTTGTTAAGACAAGGTTTGACGCGGTAATTAAAGACTGCGCTAAAATAGATGAGCTGGGTTTTAATGTTGACAATGTTAAGGTAAAACAGATTGGTACAAGCTACGCCCATTTTAGAGGAAGCTTTGGTGAAAAAGAAACATTGTCTATTCCGAGCGATTTTAATGTCCACGACGAGATATGCTTCAGTAAACCAAATATACAAAATCTCTATCGGTCAAGATTAGAACATTCCGCTTTTAAATGGGAAATTAATTGTTCTACCCCGACCATTCCCCAGTATGCAATAGATGAGATGTTTGAGGAAAGCGATCAGTGCCATTGGCATGTGCGATGCCCCGCTTGCAATTTTTGGCAGGTTATGACATGGTTGCCGGAAAAAGGTAAAGTAGATCAGAACAGTATACGGATAAAAGGAAATTTGTCCGCGCATATAGATAAATTTGACCAGAAGTTAGAATATATCTTTGTATGTAAAAAGTGCGCTAAACCCATATATTATAATCCGGATACCGTAAAGATGGAATGGATAACAAAATATCCTGATAGAACAAAAGTAAGGGGCTATTTTTTAAATGCTCTTGTAGGATGGGGATATAAGACCGCAGGTTCTATCATAGCTAGCTTTTATGGTTATAAAGAGATAGATAAGGCCTATAATCGAATTTTAGGCCTTGCTTATTCTGATCCAGGAAGAAAACTATCAAGAGATAATATCCTTAAATGCGTAAACAGAGATATGGAGTTACAATTTGTAGGAAGAAATTGTTTCTTAGCGGCAGATCAGGGTTCTCCGTCATGGGTCATTATTGGTGAATACGATAATATAAAGGATAAAATTAAGGTTCTTTATTTTGAGAAAGTAGAAAATAATTTATTTGACCATGTGGGGAAGGGCGGCACTGTTGAGAAGGGCAGGATAAGCGAACTTATGGAAAAGTTTGATGTATTGTCTGCTGTAATAGATGCTCAGCCGAATACTGAGAGCGCTCATGCTTTTGCCAAACAACATCCAGGCAAGGTATGGCTATGTTTTTATTCAGATAAACAAATGGCTAAATATAATTGGAAACCTGATGATTTTGTAGTAGTGGCTAACAGAACAAGGACATTGGACTACAGTGTGAAATTCTGGATTGACAAGAAAGTAGAAATTTTTCCCCAAGATAATTATAATTATGAAATATATGAGGTAATGATTAAACACTTAACTTCAATGACTAAGGTTATTGATGAAAACGAAGATGGGACCAGGACCGCGCGATGGACAGGCCCACAAGATACTCACTTTGCGCATGTATGGAATTATTTATGTATGGCAACAGAGGCAGACAGTAATATAGTTACAAGAATAATCTCCCCAGGACTTTCGGGTTTTAGTATGAATAAATAAAAATAATCATTAATTTTATAATAATACTTGACATAGTTAGAATAAAATGCTATATTTTAAGTAGATAAAATAATTATATTTTACTTAAAGGGACAATCCTAAACAATTAACAATAAACATGTTGATGTTTGGGATTTTTTTTATTATGGTAACTAAAACAAAAAAGAGCCCTACTAAAAGAGTTACACGCGCACGTTCCCTCAAGAGAAACCCAGGGACTACCGTTGATAGGGAACTTCTTGCTGCCGGAAGACAAACTCGTTTTCCCGGGAGCAACTTTTTTTTAGGGAATACTTTTCTTTCCAGGCGTTATCAAGAAACCCACACAATAGATCTTACTCAATATGCGACTCTCTCCGCGGATAAACTTTTAGATGTTCTTATAGATTCCAATCCGGATGTTTCCCAGGCCTTGTATAGTTTTTTAAGGATGTGTAATTCTGGCCATAGTATAAAAGTTACAGGACTTGATGGGAAGAAAGATGATACTGGCCAGAGCATTATGGATAATTGGATTAAGAAACTTAATTTTCAGCAAAATAATTATGGATTCAAAGAAGATAGGTCCATAAACTCTTTAATAAATAAGATGCACATGTCATTTTTTGTAAAAGGCGCAGCTAGTTTAGAAATAGCTTTAACTCAGGTGCTTGAACCGTCTTTTATCGCGCCGATTAATCCTACATCAATATATTTTAAAGAAAAGGATGATGAACTTGTCCCATATCAGAATCAGCCTACTGGCGATAGAAAAAAAGGGAAGTGGGAGGGCAATTACAAGGAGATTAATACGCCTAGCTTTTTCTATCAGCCGTTTGATGCAAGGCTGGATGATGTTTATGGAGTCTGCCCCATACTTCCCGCTCTTCAAATAATATTTTTCCAAATGCAAATATTACAGGATTTACAACTTGTAGTTCATAAGGCCGGTATGCCCAGAGTAGATGTAGAATTATTAGAAGAGATATTGATTAAGAACGCGCCTCCGGCAATAAGGAATGATGCAAAGAAACTTACTGCGTGGCTGAACGCGAGAAAATCAGCAATAGAAACTGAATATACTAATATAAAGCCCGATGACGCCGCGATACATTTTGATTCCGTGAAACTTAAATATCTTGAAGCGCAGAAAGGCGTAGGTTCTTTTGACGCAAGAGCATTGATAGAGGTAGTAGATGCGCAGGTTATAGCTTCTCTAAAGAGCCTTTCAACTCTAATGGGTAGGAAGACGGGGAGAACAGAAACATACGCTTCGGCTGAGGTATTGCTCTATATAAAAGGTGTTGAGGCTATACAGCAGATAAGCGGGCAACTGATGTCTAGGGCACTGACTTTTTGTCTTAATATGTTCGGCCATCAGGGATATGTGGCTTTTGAATACTTGCCGATCGAACTGAGAAGCAAGACAGAAATAGCTCAATGGGAAGCCATAAAAATACATAACCATCTTATATATATTGCTTTAGGAATGGAAAGTTTTAACGATGGCTGTATTGGATTGACTGGCCATGCGCCCACAGGAGATGCGGTTAAAGATAAAGAATTAAGAGATTTGATACTTGCTCTTCTAAAAGCTAAATCTCCCACCGTAGACAGGCCTAGCAACAACGATAATGGTGGTGATAGAGATAATAGTTTTCATACAGCAGAGGACTTGCTCGAAAGGATAAACGGAAATGGCCGCTAATAAAAAAGATGTTATATCAAGAATAAAGAAAAAAATGGCAAGAGAAAAAGAGGAAAAAGACCTTAAAAAGTCCTTATCCACGGAGATGAAAACATGACAGGCTATTGCGTAAAGTGTAAGAGCAAAGTAGAAATTAAAGATGGCCAAAAGGTTGCTAGCGCCCATAATCGTTTTATGTTTAAGGGTGTCTGCTCAACATGCAACACTACTGTTTGTCGCTTTTTAGCTAAAGAAAAAAAGGAGAGCAAAGAAAATGGATAATAAATACAGACCCACCGAACAAGAGTTGGAGCTTATTAACAGTAAGTTTGCGAAAGAGGATTATAAGTCAGTTGACGACTTATACGTGTTCCCATCAATGATAGTCGATAACCAGATGACCGCTTATTATACAAAGATACATCCGGACTTCTTGAAACAATGCGTTAAGGATCTAGCTAATGGCGTTGCATTTTTGGTAGGCCACGATAAAGATAAACTCCCCATGGCCAAATCGTTTAAAGGTACAAGCACTAATGAAGGCGAAGTAATGGAGGTCTTTGCAAAGTTTTTTATGCAAAAAGATTTAGATGTTAATGGGATAAATACAGACGATTTCATGAAGGCTTACAAGGGTGGCACTATTGAAGATGTTTCGATAGGCTTTGCAGCAAAGAGTTGGATATGTAGTATTTGCGAAAATGATATTAGATCTGGCGAATGCAAACATTGGCCAGGCTTAAGATATAATGATAAAGACGAAGAAGTAAAAAAGGGTGGAACGCAATGTTTTGCATGGGTTAAGGATCCCGCAGGACCGACAGGTGAGGCATTACTTGAAGTAAGCGCGTGCTATAAAGGCGCTGTGCCTAATGCAAAGTTAAAGAAACCAGAAGAAACGCCACAATTCACTATCGAGCTCGCAGCGGGCAAAAACTTGAAGGAAATGCCATTAGACGCCCCTATTGCAGTGAATTTCAGTATTCCTATTAGCGAAGAATATGAAAGAGGTAAGGGCAAAGGTAAGGGTGGCGAAAAACAGGGCGATGGCGGGGCGAAGTATTGCAAATGCCCTAAGTGCGGTTATACCGTAGATCACGCAAAAGGTAAGCCCTGTCAGGAAATTTCTTGCGCAAAG
>Ga0222684_1000471_pt1 | contig 10044 bp, 10 predicted proteins | sample AntAcemetage1075_FD_181150 | JGI IMG/M metagenome (GOLD analysis project Ga0222684, IMG submission 181150) | Saline water microbial communities from Ace Lake, Antarctica - #1075 | ecosystem: Environmental > Aquatic > Non-marine Saline and Alkaline > Saline | place: Antarctica: Ace Lake...
ACAGTTCCTGAACATCCATTAAGTAAGATTAACAATGCGGAAATTAAAATTATCGGTAAAATGATTTTAGTACTTAGTTTCATTTAAATCGCCTCCTGCAATTTTTTTTAAAATTAGCGGTCTGGCGATCATAGCACCCTTACGGGTACCTTAAACCCATGACTTTGCGTCCCATCCTTTCGGGTGGTTTGCCTTTTTCGTTTATATAAGAACGTCGAGTTTCTCATTCTAGCCTATATAAACAAAAAGCCGGAAGTCTGACAGTTATAGTACATAAGTACCTTAAACCCAGGACTTTGCGTCCTGACCTTTCGGTCAGTTTACCTTTTTCAACTTTTTGGAACTTTTCTTATTCAAATCACCTCCTTGTGATAATTAATATTATCTCTTTAACATTAATTAGAACATAAAATCTCTTCTTTATTATTATATTCCATAAATCAAGCAATTTTAGACGTTAGCTTGCAATTTTTTAGTAATTTTAGTTAATTTTAATATATTATTTTTTCTATTTGTTAATTAATTATAGGTAAAGTACTCCGTTTGTATAATATCAAAATATATTCGGAATTTCAAATAAAAATTATAATTTTTTTATTTTATTTTTTATTTTATAAAAAATTTTGTTTTTTGCATTTCTTTTATTGATTTTATTTGGCTATTTTTTTAAGAAATATTATATTTGTCATCCCCTATCTAATGTGGAATCATAAGGCAAGGGCGTATGCAATACGCCCCTACAACAATGGATTTCCGCCTTCGCGGGAATGAAATAAGTGGATCGGGAATGACATAGATCGTAAATCCAATCTTTATGATTCTTTTTATTTATGTAACGTTAAAATATGCTTTGTGGGTTCAATGAATTAAACCCCTACCCATACATTGAAGTCTTATTTGCTAACTTTTTTTATCAGGAGTAATAACTTCAGCACTGCCGGATTTACGGTAATCTTACCCCCTAATATAGTTCGATTAGATACGTTCTTACCATAAAATGATTCATTTGCCTTGCTGTCCTCTTCGATAGCTGAGCCCTGAAAAGAAGCCCCGATATAGGCCCCCTTACTTATAGAATAAGAATATATTGAGGCCTTAAACTTATAATCTGTATCTGCTGAAAGAGACCTTCCTAATGGACCTGCGGCGATGCTGACGGTGCCGCCCAGAGTAAAATTATCTTCCATAAATCCTTCCATCCCTCGTTCATTAGAAATAACTAAAACCAGGGCGATTGATTGAATACCTATCTGAGGGCCTACACTTAAACTTTTAATCTTTACAAAGGCGGGTCCATACCATATCCCCACCCTGCTATCTTTTCTAAAAATTATACCCTTTCCGTACTGTCCGCCAATTCCCCATCCTATTTTAATTATCGAAGGAAAGATAACTATGCCTTCTGCTTTTTTCAAAAGCGCTCCAAATGCCCCGCTATCCTCTGATACTGACATCTCCTTTAATACTTCGATAGATTCGCTGATTATTTCTGATGGCGTCATCGTTGTAGGGGCTGCTTGCACTATACAAGTCAAAACTAAAAATAATAACAATACTAAAAGATTATACTTTATAGTTCTATTTTTCATTTTTTATTTTCCCCTCGTAATCTATAGCCAGAATATCTTTTATAAAATTTCTCTTCTCTTTTGTTTCGGAATTTTTCACCTTTATTGCTTCCCGATAGAGATTTAGCATCCTTTCAGAAATTGTATCAATACTATATTTTACAGAAGTTTTTAATGCTCCCCGAGAGAGCTTTTTCCTTAATTTTGGCTCTCTAATAATTTTTTCTAATGCATTAGCAAATTTTTCAACATCATCATCAACTAACAGCCCATCCAGTCCATCTGTCAGTATATCTACTGCTCCTGGAGCTTTAACCGCCAAGACGGGAACTCCGGAAGCTAAGGCTTCTATAGTTACTATTCCAAAAGTTTCTGTTGTAGAAGCAATAGTAAATACATAAGCCATCTTATAATAATGCTGAATTTCTTCATAACTTACCGTGCCTGTAAATATTACATCTTCTTCTACTTTCAAGCTTCTGGTAAGCTGTTTTAGTTCATCCATAGCCGGACCATCGCCTACTATTAACAATTTTTCTTTACCGCTGTTTCTCTTTTTAATTATTGCTAATGCTTTTATAATCTTATCTATGCTCTTTTCCGAAGCTACCCTGCCCACAAAGAGAATTATTTTATCATCTTCTTTTAGATTATATTTTATTTTAATTTCTTTTCTCTTTAATTCATCATCTTCTTTGAAAGAAATCAAATGTATTGCATTGGGAATAACTTCAATTCTATTTTTAATTCCGTAATTTTCTATAATTTTTTTCATTGATTCAGACGGAGTAGTTATACAATCAGTCTTATAAGCTAAATTGGAAATTATCATCTTTATTGCTTCGTGAGTTACTCTTTCTGGTACAGGGGAAACATAATAAGCGTATTGTTCGTATTGAGTGTGAATAGTCAATATTTTGGGAATACCTAATTTTTTACCATACATTATAGCTACAGAGCTTAGCAAAAAAGGATGATGAGTATGGACGATATCCGGATTAAATTCGGTTATCACCTTTTTTACCCGAAAAGATAAAGGTATAGGAAGGGGATATTTCACTCTACTGGTTATGTTTACTGATCTGTATCTGAATACATTTTTTTCTTGATCAACATAATCTTCTACCCTGGGAGCAAAGACATAAACCTCATGCCCTTTTCTTTCGTAAGCTTCTTTTAATGAAGATATACTGGTAACAACTCCATTAACCAGCGGTTTATAACAATTAGTAAAAAAAGCAATTCTCATTTTGTTTTCTCCATAATTTAAAATTAATATATTATTTTATTCTATTTCGATAATTTCAATTTAAGAAAGTAATTATGTCACAAAATTTAACTTTCGTAAATTGAATAATCCTATGATTATTATATCTTAAATAATGGGAATAGCAAAATAGAGTAATTAACCAATTCTCCAATTCTCCAATTAGTCAATTCACCGATTAAATTAGTTTGCCAGTTTACCGGTTAACCATCTATACGAGATGCGAATTAGGTTCCTGACTTCTATTTCTTTCGCTATATACTATTCACTATTCACTAACGACTATTTTAATTGTTTTTCCGCCTGCTTCAACCAATATTCTGCCTTCGTGTTTTCTGGTTCCAAGCGCAAAACTTCTTTCCAATTGCTCGCAGCTTCCTGATAATTTCCCCGCTCAAAATAAATTCTGCCCAGCCAATAATAAGCTAAAGAAAAATTAGGATTGGACCTAACTGCCTGACGGTATTGGTATATAGCCTCTTCAAATAACCTCTGTTCGTAAAGATTATATCCTGCTTCATAATGAGAATATGTTTCTTTCCCGTATTTTATAGAATTTTCTACTTTGGTATAAAAATATTGAGCCCGGGGATAATAGGGGTCAAGCTCCAACACTTTTTGCCATGAAGAAAGAGAATCATTCAATCTGCCTTCTTCATAAAATACTCGGCCTAACCAATAGTAAGTTTCGATCATTTTTGGGTCAATCTCAACCGCTTTTTGTAAATACATGATACAACCGTCATAATCTTCTCTTTGATAAGCCGCATATCCCAACCGATAATAGGCAAAAGCTAATTTCTGTTCAGCTTCCTGAGAAATTACTTCCCTTTTTTGAATAAGTTCAATATATTTCCCCCATTCTCTCGCTTCCCGATAATACCAGTTGGTATATTGATAAATCTGGGCAAGATAGTAATGAGCTTCTATAAAATCGGGGTCTGCTTGAATTGCTTTTTCAGCATAATCGATCGCTTCAACCCACAATTCTTTATTGGGGTAATTGGCTCCCTGATAAGTATTAATTGCCTCTTCCATTTTGCTTACAGCCATTTTCAGGTAATCAGATGCTTCTTGAGAAAAAGTTCCCCAGACAGTTTCCCCTTGACCAGCTGCAAAGATAAAGCTGAATACTGATAATAATCCACATATAATTAAAGTCAATATTAAAAACATTTTTAAATATCTCTTTTTCATCTTTAATCCCTCCTTTAAATCATTATTCTAATTATACATTATTATTAGTATCGAGTATATAGTTAAGAAAGCAAAAGAGAAGATAAAAGCAACGGCTAATATTTACATCGGGTATGTTTATTATAGTATATATTGAAATTAAAAAGAATTTTTTATTTATATGAAAGAAAATTATTTTGGCCTGCGTATTATAAAGTGGGAGCTTTTGATAAACAATATTTCCCATATTTTATTTAATAGATTATAATAAATTATAAATGAAAGACAAAATATGATAAAAAGATTTAGAAAATATATTACGCTGCTTACAATAATCTTTATTTTAGTAGTTTTTAATTCAATATCTATCTACGCCTGGGACAACTGTCCCTTTGGTTTAGAAGATGACCCTTATCCGGGAGAATGCAAAAGGTATATCGATACTGACGGTGATGGTATTTGCGACCTTTCTCAACCGGCGCCTGAAGACCGTGATACAAACATATTTTTAAATGAAGAAAATGAAAAAGAGAACGTAAGCGATATAGATAATAGTAAATATTCTGAAGAAATTGACGAGAAAGTTACGGGGGGATTTTTTGTTGCCGAAGCAGCTTCTACTGAAACAATAGTATCTAACTCTCCGCCTCCTGAGAGGAAATCACTACCTGATTATAATTTTTTAGAAATCTTTTTTGTTGCTCTGTTAATATATTTTGGTGGTAAATTCCTGGCTCGAAAATTGGAGATAAGTTCGTGTAAAGAAAAGAAATTTTGGAACACTTTCTTGCTAATCAGTTTTATCGGTTCAGCGGGAACGGGAATGATTCTGGTATTTATTAGAGATTATGACTGGTTTAGAGCCATTAATTTTAACTTTTTATTCTGGCATGTGGAATTTTCTATTGTTATGACTCTATTAGGTATATTTCATGCTCTCTGGCATTTAAAATATTATCTGTCAATATTTAAAAAGAAAAAGAAAAACATTATTTGCAAGTCTTAAAAAGTAGAAAGAATTAAAAACCATGGTTATAAGTTCAGAGTGTATTAACAAAACTGATGAACAGATAGTAGTCCTGACTTTGAAAAATCAGGACTACTATCTGTGTCTGATGAAACGTTATGAAGCCAAACTCCTTAATTATATTTTAAAAATATCTAATATAAGCAGGGAAGATGCAGAAGATATTTTACAGGAAGTATTTGTCAAAGCTTACCAAAACTTAAATGATTATGATTTAAATTTTAAATTTTCTAACTGGATATACAGCATTGCTCACAATACTACTATTAGTGTTTTTAGAAAGAAAAAAGTACGCCCCCAAACAATTTCCTGGGAAGATAAAGATTTAGATAATATATTGAGATCTACTTTAGACGTAGAAGATGCAAGCCTTAAGAAATTAACTTATAAACATATTTTAAAAATAATTAATCAATTGCCTTTAAAATACAAAGATGTATTAATTTTAAAGTTTGAGGAAGGAAAAGATTATCGGGAGATAAGCGATATTTTGCATAAACCGATGGGCACTATAGCTACTCTGATAAACCGGGCTAAAAAATCTCTTAAACAGAAATTAGAAAAGGAGGATATTAAACTCTAAAAATTATGAAAAATATAAGCAATGAAGTTATTAAAAAAATAAAAGATAACAATATTAAACCAAAACCCCGCTGGTATTTTATAACCAAAAATTATTTTATCTGGTCAATATTCGGAATTTCGATAATCCTGGGTAGTTTCGCCTTTAGTATGGTTCTATTTATCATCAAACAGCTTGATTGGGATATCTACCACTATATGGGAGATAGTTTTTTAAAAACTGTGTTTATAAGTTTGCCCTACCTCTGGTTAATATTTCTAATCCTCTTTACTGGAGTGGCTTACTATAATTTTATTCACACCAAAAGAGGTTATCGATTTAAATTTATATCAATCCTCTTAATCAGTTTGGTAATTAGCATTGCTTTAGGAACCGGCATTTATTTTAATGGCTTTAGTGAAAGATTAGAAAATGTCTTTTCGGAAAAAATTCCCTATTACAACAAATTAGTTTATTCCTGTGAAGAACAATGGATGCAGCCTAAAAGAGGCCTTTTAGCAGGAACAATCATAGAAATAGGACTTCCCGAAAACAGTTTTATTCTTAGAGATTTAGAAAATAATCGTTGGAAAATCGAGGCTGGTAAAGCTATCTGGAAAGGAAAATTAATTCCTGCAACCGCTTTAAAGATAAAACTTATTGGTAAACTAACAAACGATAGTAATTTTAAAGCAATGGAAATCAGACCCTGGCAACAAGGCCAGGGAAGATTTATGATGGAGGGGGAAGACCGTTTTTTAAATCACTAAGTAGTTTGTCCTTCACTTCGTTAAATTGAGTAAGATACTGATGATCAATTGAAGAGGCTGCTGGCAGTTCAAGCTTTAAAAAATCTACCCTCTCTCCGTTTTCACTGATGGAAAAATCTAAATGTGGACCCGTAGCCAGACCAGTAGCCCCCACATAACCTATTATCTCACCTTGTTTCACTTTCTGACCTTTCTTTAAACCTTTGGCGAAGCGGGAAAGATGACCGTAACCACTCACATAATTATTGGGATGGCGAACTTTAATATAATTCCCGTAACCATCGTTCCAGCCAACGAAAGTTACCGTTCCGTCTCCAATAGTTGAAACCGGTGTTCCTGTTGGGGCAGCATAATCAATAGCTAAATGGGGACGCCAAATTCTTAAGATCGGGTGCAAGCGGTTTTTGGAAAAATAAGAACTTATATACTTATAATGTAAGGGAGCTCGTAGGAAAGCTTTTCTTAATGAATCTCCTTCTTCGGTATAATAGTCTGTATGGCCGGAAGGGTCTTTAAATAAAATAGCAGTATGCTTACTTAGAAGTTCTCCTTTATATTGAGCAGCAAGTACCTCCCCCCAACGATAAAAATCTCCTCTATACTGTTTTTCTACCAAAATATTAAAAGTATCTCCTTCGCGACATTCAGTAAGAAAATCGATCTGCCAGGCAAATATCTCTGCTAACTGCAGAGCTAATTGAGGTGAATTTGCGCATTCCATCATAGATTCATAAAGAGAATATTTAATCTTCCCTTCAAGCCGAACAACTTCTGTAGAAACTTCTTCTTTAGTTACTTTTAAATCTTCTGAATTAGAAACAGGTATATCTATACAGTAGATATCAATGGGATTAGGCTTATAAATAAATTCTGTTACTTTTCCCTCCGGATTATACTTTAAAGAATATTCACTACCGACTGGAAGATAGTTAAAATCTACTACTGATTTAACTTTTTCTTGTAAGCTAAGTATCTCGGCTGCAGAAATTCCTTCTTTAATTAAAGATTCATAAAGAGTATCTCCGGCCTGTAGGTTGCCATCAATGGTAATTACTTCTTCCTTTTCTTCTTCTATATTTACCATCGGAGATATTTCTTGTGCAAGCATATTAAGACCCTTTTCTTCCTCCTCTGCAACATCTGCTACTGATTTTAAAATTTCTTCTGAAACAGGAGGGGTAGCACTGCTTCGTTTTGCGGAAAACAGTGGAAGAATCTTAAAATAAATTGTTCCCGTAGCTAACAATAGAATAAATAGTCCACCAATAATTATTTTTATTTTTTTTGCTCTTCTTTTTTTATAAGAAGAGATATGCTGATGAGAATAATAGTAGTATTTTTTCTTTGGCAAGATTTCTAATATTCCTTTACAATAAAATTAGTCGCTAGTGAATAGTGAAAAGTTTACACTAACAATACTTTTTTAATTCTGCAATATAACAATTATATACACTCTTATTAAAGCATATAAATAAAATTTTTTCTACAAAATTATTTTTCTTTAAAAAATTTACAGTCTCGGTAACGGCAATTTTAACAGCACACTCCAGAGGAAACCTGTATGCCCCGGTGCTTATTGAAGGGAAAGCTACTGTTTTAAGCCGATATTTTTCTACTAAATTAAAGCAGCTTTGATAACATTGAGCAAGATACTCATTTTCTTTATAATTTCCTCCTCTCCAGACAGGACCTACAGTATGAATTACCCATTTAACCGGTAATCGATAACCTTGAGTTATCTTCGCCTGTCCGGTAGGGCATCCTTTTAACTTACGGCATTCCTCTAAAAGTTCGGGACCAGCTGCACGATGAATAGCCCCATCTACTCCCCCGCCGCCAAGAAGGGAATTATTAGCCGCGTTAACTATAGCCTCTACCTGTTGTTGGGTAATATCACCTTGCACAACCTCAATTCTTCCAGACATGTTACTCTACTCCTTCTCGTTTTTTATATTTTATATAAGCATTATTAAAGTACCTATCTGTCATTGAAGCGATATAGTCTATTACTACCTGTTCAGGTAAATTATCACCTACATAAACTGCTCCCCTATTTTTACCCCTATTAAAAATCCATTCTTTAAAAACTAAGGAGTCATCATTACCTCTTTTAACATCATTAAGAAATTTTTCAAAAAGAAATTTAAAGGCAGCTCTCAATTTCGTTTTTTTTGCCTTAAGTCTGGGATTTTTATATATTCTTTCTGCATTAAATTGTTTCAATTCAAAAACTCTCTGGGCAATATTAGGGGAATAAATTATCTCATCACGATTATGGGAATTGATTATGACATCAGTTACCAGGGAATTTATAATGACTGTATTACTTTCCCCTAATTCTTCCTTAATTCCTTCCGGTAATTCACCTCTTTGTAAAATACCTATTCGTATCGCATCTTCAAAATCCTGCCCTATATAGGAGATGGCATCTGAAATTCTAACGACACAACCTTCTAAAGTTGTTGGTACTGTATGAGCCTTTTCCCCTTGGGATTTTTTCTGGCAATAATCTATTAAATCATCTTCGGTTTTATCTCGATCCGGTTTTAAATATTTCTCGTTAATCTCACCATCATGAGAGAGAATTCCATCTCTTACTTGAAAGGTTAAGTTCATCCCCTTGCAAGCGTCGGCAAGTTTATCGACTACTCTAAGGCTATGAATATTATGAAAAAATAAACCAATCTTCTTTTTGCGGCAAATATCTTGAAGAATTTCCTCTCCATCATGTCCAAAAGGAGCATGTCCTAAATCATGTCCAAGGGCAATAGATTCAATAAGATCAAGGTTTAACTTTAAAGCCTTCCCTATGGTTCGGGCTATTTGAGAAACTTGCAAAGTATGGATACTCCGATTAGACAACTGTTCGTCAAAACTTGCGGCAAAATATATAACCTGAGTCTTCCCTATGTATCTGCGAAATGAACCGCTGTACAATATGTGATCTCGATCTCTTGAATAAGGTCCTCTAAAAGGATAAGATATCTCGCGATCTCTTCTGGCTTCACAATTTTTCGCAGCATAAGAAGAAAAATATTTATCTTCAAAATCAAGGATTTCTTTTTTAAAGATCTCTTCGTTCATAATTCTTCTCCTAAATAATATAAAAAAATACATTGAAAAGAAAACTTTTTGCTTTGCTTTTACTTGCAAAATAGATTTGTATTATTTATAATATAAAATTGCAGAGGATTCTGCAAGTTTTTTATTCGTATCTCGTATATTAGCATGGAGCGTACAGCGGATAGCGTTTAGGATATTAGTTATCCAGTTACCCGGTTAACCAGTTTACCAGTTTGCCAGTTAAAAGATATAAGAAACAAGATAAAACCGTAGGACAGGCGTCTCGCCTGTCAATGGAAATGTAGGAGTTCAATTCATCGAACCCGTCTGTTTCTTCTGTCATCCCTGCAAAAGCAGGAATCTATTTAAATGTCATTGCGTGTCTCGATTTGTTAGGGTACAGCAATCTAATCTGAAAATTGATTTTATTTATCTAAAAACTAAAAACGAATAACTAAAAACCAGTCTTCTAATTTAATTGGTCAATTGGTGAATTACTTAATTGTATTATCTTGTATTTCTTATCTTTAATTGGTAAATTGGGGAATTGGTAAATTGGTCAATGAAATTATCCCTTCACTGACCCGGCCAAAATACCTTTTACAAAATAG
>Ga0222684_1000475_pt1 | contig 9985 bp, 9 predicted proteins | sample AntAcemetage1075_FD_181150 | JGI IMG/M metagenome (GOLD analysis project Ga0222684, IMG submission 181150) | Saline water microbial communities from Ace Lake, Antarctica - #1075 | ecosystem: Environmental > Aquatic > Non-marine Saline and Alkaline > Saline | place: Antarctica: Ace Lake | collected...
GAATGAGATAGTTCTTACTGAATATTATCATTTCAGCATAAGAAAATTCAACGAAGAATGCATCTTTGATATCACTCCAAATCCTTTGGCATCAGATCTGATGCTTTCAGGATTCTACTGAAATATTCTGAAGTGAAGAAAGAGTGGTTTCACGTTGATTATAATGTTAAGAAAAGGAAAATTTTTGTGTAATTTTTAGATTAGAACTGGTTCTGAAGCCAGTTCATCATCATTTTGGTGATCGGGATGAATTTCCTCGCGGGTGATTAATGTCAGAATGAGTATCACAACGGCGAAGATCAACGCCACAAGGAATGTCAGATCAAAACCTGCTGAAAGAAGGTGGAGCTTAATGTCAATGGGGGTATCTGTGATGACATTGTTATTCTTCGCGAGATCCAGCATGGCCTGCACACATATAAGCTGGAAAAAGGCAATGCCTATTGTCATCGGACCGTTTCGCTCAAGGGTCAAGAGGCTTGATATCATTCCCTGTTGTGATTTTTGGGACATGTTAAGGACGAGATTGTTATTTGGTGTCATAAAGAATCCTAGGGCGAATCCAATAATGAACAGGGTCAGGACAATATAAAGAAGTGTAGATAATTCTGAAATTCTGGTTAGAAGGAAGTATCCCAACACCATCAAAATGGCACTTGTAATACAGAGTTTTCGGCTCCCTGTTTTGTTATAGAGCATTCCTGAGAGAAGGCCACTTATCATCATCGCAAGCGAGAGTGCTGTTAAGATAAGTCCGGAAGCAGCGACGCTGTATCCCTGAACATACTGGAGATAAAACGGCATTAAAAAGTTCATGCCCCCAAAAATAAAGAACAATATTGCAAGGGAAATATTTGCGAAAAGGAAATTTCTACTTTTAAAGAGACTAATGTCGAGGAGTGGGTCAGATACTCTGCGTTCGTTAATAATAAAATATCCAAAGGCGAGAACACAGATCAGAAATGAACCAATGATTGGAAGAGACGTCCATCCGGCTGAGGAACCGGTGGTCATGGCATAGATCAGTGTGGACATACCGACAAACATCAGGATACCCCCTTTATAGTCAAATGAAAACTTTCCACCGGTCCGTGCCGGAGACGATGGTATTACATATCCTCCAAGGAGTATGGCACAGATTCCCACGGGGACGTTGATGTAAAAGATCCAGTTCCATGAGAGATATTCTGTCAGAAACCCACCGATTGTTGGACCAATTGCTGTCCCCAGTGAAGCGAATGTGACAGTAATCCCCATCGCTTTGGCCTTTTTTTCTTTAGGAAAAAATGTTGAGACCATAGCAAACGTGATTCCACAGATCATAGCACCTCCTATGCCCTGAAGAATCCGTGCTGCAATCAGCATGCCAAATGAATCGAAAAGTTCCGGTAAATATCCACAGCAGAATGAGCCCACTGTGAATACGATGAATCCTGTAAGGAAGATTTTTCTGTAACCGATAATGTCAGAAATTTTCCCGAATATCAATACACAGGAGGTCAGTACGAGCAGATAGGCGGTTGAAACCCAGCTGATGCTACTGGTTGAGGCACCAAAATATTCTGAGATGTCAGGGAGAGCGATATTTACGATAGTGCCGTCAAGTGCTGCCATAAAAGCTGCAAGTGAAATGGCAATTATCAGAAGGCCCAGCTTTTGTTGTGCTGCACCGTCATTGTTCATGACCATATCTTAAGATTATGGTTTTTCCGTTGATAAAAATAACGAATTGATGAGATTTTTCAATGCCAGATGACAAATAAATGAGAGAAAAAACAGAATTTTGGACCTCTTTTTCATGTCGTATGCAGCCAAAAAAACAGAGTGCGGCAGGGACAGTACAGTGTACTAACCGGGAAAAGGAAAAAAATATTTAAAAAAACAACCCGTGAGTGGGAAAACTACAGTATTTTCATCCTGAATTTCTCAAAATCATTTGTTTTTTCAAAAGAGTGAATTTTTGGAAGGTTTAGAAAGAAAACTGCTCAAAAATACTATTACGATTCAGACGCTATATTTGGATAATGATAGTGTCTTCATACCTGAAGCAAAATGGGTCCGCTTTTCGAGCTTTTGTGAAACCTGGGTCACTTTAATTGCCGGAAAATTGGTTGGATTTGAAATGAAAATATCTCAAAACAGGAAGTGATATTATAAATTCATCGCCAAAATCTGCCGAAAATCCACAAAATAAGGCGTTTGGGGGACGCAATTTACTAATGGTGATAGTAATCTCACTTGCAGGTTTCATGGGGACACTGGATGTTACCATTGTAAATATTGCCCTCCCTACTATGGCCAAATATTTCCAGGTCTCCACCTCAATGATCAGCTGGGTTGTGCTGATCTACCTGCTGGTACTCTGCAGTTTTACACTGACTTTTGGGAAATGCGCTGATCGTAGCGGTTACAAAAAAATATTTCTCATAGGGTTTATTGTTTTTTTAAGCGGTTCGTTTCTCTGTGGAATTTCTGGTTCACTTATGTATCTTCTTGCCTTTCGTGTGGTGCAGGCTCTGGGTGCAGCGATGCTCAGTTCAGTTGGTGCGGCGATGGTTGCCATCTATCTGCCTCGGCAACATCTGGCAAAAGGGCTTTCAGTTATTACGGTTATGGCCTCAGCGGGACTTGCTGCGGGACCTGTGATTGGTGGATTTCTCACAGAGTATGTGGGATGGAACTGGATCTTCTTTGTCAATGTTCCTATAGCTCTCTGTGCCATTGTTTTGGGATATGTGTTAGTGCCATCTGACCAACCAGTAACTGTAAAAGAATCCTTTGACAACACTGGGACACTGTTTTTTTTGGTTGTTCTCTCTTCCGGCCTTTTCGCTTTAAACATGGGCATGCAGCTTGGGTGGAATTCACTGCCTATTCTTGGAGGGACACTTCTCTGTGGAGTTGGGTTGGTGCTTTTTGTCAGGCATGAATGGCACTGTCCACATCCGATGATCAATCTATCTCTCTTCAAATCCCAGAATTTTGGTTTTGCAAATCTCGCAAGTGCTCTGGTGATGGCTGCCTATGCCGGCATCATTTTTCTCTTGCCATTCTATCTCGAGTATGTACGGGAACTTTCGACAGCAACAGCAGGGCTTGTGTTGCTTGCGCCATCACTTGCGATGATTGCCGGGGGTCCTGTGGCTGGTATTCTCGCTGACAAATACCGGGCCCGTCCCCTCTGTATTATTGTGACTGTTCTTCTTGCTTTTGTGTTTTTACTGTTTTCAACATACAGTACTGTGACAAGCCAAGGGTTTATTCTGGTCTCACTGGTGCTAATGGGGGTTGCTGTTGGGATGTTTATTACAGCAAATTCCTCTCTGGTGCTTGGGTATAGTCCAAAAGGTGAACAGGGTATGGTATCCGGGCTGATGATGACAATAAGAAATACTGGGTCTTCCATTGGAATAGCTCTGTTTCAGGTCACCTTTGCCGCTGTTACCTATAGTATGGCAGCACGGGAGACGATTGCTTCAACTGCCATACATACTCTTGTTGTGCCACTCATTGTAAAAGGATTTCAGATGACATGTTTTGGAGGGGTGGTCATTCTCTTTATTGCTCTTCTGTTCTCATGGTTTGCCCATGATGCTCCACAATCTGATGGAGAGTAATGGTCTAACCTTCCGCTCCATTTTGGAAGGCAAGATTTCGGTCTCTGTAAATGTTCCGAAAAAGGGTGTCATCATTGTTATGTAGATGTTGGACGAACCTAACTTTACGAATCTGAGGAGATTTGTTAATATCGTGGATCAATCTGACAGAGAAGATTATCTGGAAGCACTGTTGCGGGAAAACATCATCTCAACAGACGCCGCCGCCCTTGCAAAAGTCGGAGTTCTGCTTGACCGTGAGGTGGAAAAAGTCCGCCACGAATTGCTGATTTTAGAAAGAGAAGGAGATATAATACTGGGTGCCGATGGAAGAATGGTGCTGACTGATCAGGGACGTGCTATTGGGGATTGTGTGCTAAAAAAGCACACAGTTCTCCAATCATTTCTGTCTGAGATGTTGGGTATGGATGAAGAGCGTGCCGACCGTGAGGCATGTGCCCTGGAACACGAGGCTTCAGATGAGACGATCAGCCGCTTAAGTGCTTATCTTAACCACACGGCGCCCTGCCACAGGCAGAGAAGACTGGGCCTGTGTCTTGCTGAGACTTCCTGTGAGCACAAGTTGACAGAGGCAGAAGAGAACGAAGTACTACGAGTTCTGGGTGTTCATGCCGGGAAGGGACGAATTATGCGTTTCAATGACCTTGGGATTGTTCCTGGCGAAGAGATCCGTGTTCTTCGTAAACTTCCGAATGGTACGATCCTGGTAGAGATCAAAGGAAGCGAAGTTGCACTTTCCTCAGTTGTTGCCGCTGCAGTTTCTGTGGAGAAAATAGCGTGAAGATAGCACTTCTTGGTAACCCCAATGTAGGGAAATCACTCATTTTTCAGCAGCTTACCAGTCTCGGTGTAGAGATTTCAAACTTTCCTGGAACTACCGTTGATATGCTCTCCGGGAAAGTCTGTTTTGCACGGGAACAGGTTGAAATTATTGACCTCCCTGGGATCTATGCCCTTGACGGCAGCGACGAACAGGAAGTGCAGGTTCGTCGTCTTCTTGAAACAAATCCTCCGGATGTGTTGGTCGTTGTGCTTGATGCGACCAATCTCGAACGCAATCTCTATCTTTTGTTACAGGTTGCTGAGTATCAGATCCCTGTTATCGCCTCTGCAAATATTTCAGATGAAGCCGAAAAACAGGGTCTGGTGATCGATTACCCGAAACTGGCCTCGATTCTTGGGGTGGAGGTTATACCAACGGTAGCAACCGAAGGGAAGAATATTAAGACAATTGTTTCCTCAGCCCTGCAGGATGCAAAGGTAATAACAGCAGAAGTCATGTATGACCGGCATATCGAAGCCGGCGTGCGTAGTCTGGTTAAACTTGAAGGAAGTTCCCGTCTTGATGCTCTGAATGCTTTGGAAGGGATTGGGAGTAATAATACGCTTCTTGCCTCAGCAGCGACTATTGCTGAGGATATTGAAGGGCAGCACCGGATGACGGTCCACCAGATGGCACTGTCGGTAAAGTCAGTTATGAAATAGTATATTGTACCAATTCGCTCCAAATAGATAATAAGACGTATCTGTACAACCAATATCATATTGAAGAGATATGGTACAAATTCAAACGAAAATATCTGGCACAAGAAATGACAATTTAATCAGAGATGTATTGGGTGATATTTCCAATGAATACATTTTCGATAGCAACTCAGTATTCCGAAGTGTAAAAAACCCTATATGTAATAGTTGTGGAACTCAAATGGTCCATAATGGGTTTAATACATATTCAAAGAAAAATTTGGGCTCAATTCGAATTGGGAAATATAAGTGTCCAAACTGTCAGTCAAATCAGGAAGAATCAAAATATATCTGGACAGATTTACTATCCAAAATAAAAGCTTTTTTCGCTTCATTTGCCTTAATGTGCCGCGATCAAAATGTGTCTTATGAAGGAATCGCAGAAATTTCTAAATTCCTAATTCCACATGGAAAAGATTATTTTGCAGAGTTATATGCTGATTATCTCTCTAAAATCGAGATTCCCCTCATGGAAATAAAAGGTGAAATGCCTATTTTGCATTATGATGAACAGCACCCAAAAAGAGGCAGATCACAAAAATACCGGTTAACATTACTTGACGGAGAAACAAAACGTCCAATTCTTGAAAAACTCGCTGATTCAAAAGATAACGAAACGATAAAAAATTTCATTTCTGGTGTTTATGACGAAAATATTTGTCCTTTTATGGTCACAGACCTTGATCGACGGTATAACGGAATTTTCCAGGAGATATTTGGTCAAAACTTCATTCATCAAAAATGTCTCTTTCATGAAAATAAATTGGTAATCGGTGAATTTCCGAAAAACTGCACGATCTACTAGGAATTCGTGAAATACAAATTTTTGAACATATTTTACAATCGTACAGTTGAGATCTCTTACCTTGAAAATTTGTTAGAGGAAAAAGAATTCAGACTGAAGAATAATTTACCCGTCAATAATAGTTGGAAAAAGGAAAAACGTAATGAATTCAGAGATTTTTTACATGAGATGGAACTAGACCGTAGGAGAAATCAGGAAAATCTGCCGTTAAATTCGTTGGATGAAACAATGAAGAATATGACGGAAATGAGGGAATTTCTTGATACAGTTGACGAAGATAAACTCAATAGTAAGCAGTTGAATAAGCTAAATAAGAGATTTTTACAGATAGTGTATGATTTTGAGTATTTAACGGCATTTCACCATTTTCCAGGCACCCCTGCCACAAACAATGCCGTAGAAAATTATTACTCAACAACTCTCAAAACAGACTTGAAAAAACAATTACGGACAGATAAAGGAATTATTAATCGTTTGAGACTTGCCGCAATGAAGAGAGCTGGTGTTTTAGAAGGACCATCAATAACTCTCTCCGAAATAATTCTAAATTTCAAAGTCATTTCTCCTATCAATTGGTAATTTGTAGGATCAATGGTCTTCGTATAGCGTATGCTTTCGATTAGATATAAATCTGAGGTCAAATTTTTTTGAAATTTGTAACTTTTGTTTGGTTTTTCCATTTGGTGTAATAAATACGAGAGAGATCTCCCCGAAACCCCCACAAGAAAATCACAAAATTGCTCCCCGGTTCTCGTAGAGGGCAGTCTCAACTGGCAGACTCCATCAAACCATTCATGAAAATAATAAAATCACTGGATTTCCCGACAGTGCCCACCAGATGCTGGCAGGCAATCGTCATAATGCAGCAGAACGAATTGCACGTGAAGTGACCACCGAGACGAAGATGGTGCGCCCGGGAAGAAACCTTGATCAGCTAATCACCCGGTCCTTCCCCGGTATTCCGATTCTGATTGCGGTGATGACACTCCTGTTGCTTTCAGTATTTTATATCGGATCGTTCTTTGAGGAGCTGATTGTCGGTCTGTTCAACCTGTACCTCATTGATCCGTTTCTCGCCCTTGGTCTGGATCCGTTCTTAGAACAAGTGGGATATTCTCTCTTGATTGCTATCCAGGCAGGAATGGGAATTGCTTTTCCGTTTGTTTTTGTCTTCTATGTGCTGATTTCAATATTGGAGGGGTCTGGATATATGACGCGGGCGGCATTTCTTGCGGATCAGGCGATGCACCGGATTGGCATGCATGGTCAGGCACTGATACCGATGATTCTTGGTTTTGGGTGCAATGTCCCCGCCCTTATGGGTATCCGGTGTCTTTCACCACGTGAGCGGGTTATTGCTTCTTTTCTGGTCTCAATGGTCCCCTGTTCAGCACGCACAGTTATCATCGCCGGAATTGTTGCCGTTTTTGTAGGAGTGGGTGCAGCAATTTCCATCTACCTGATTGTGTTTGTGCTGATCATTCTCACAGGTCTCGTGCTTGCAAAAGTGACGCCGGGAGAACAGTTTGGGATGATTCTCGAGATGGCACCAATGCGAAAGCCTAACCCAGGTATTGCACTACGGCGAGCCTGGCTTCATATGAAGGAATTTCTTTTTATTGCGATGCCTCAACAGCGCTGATTTTTGGCATCCTGCGCAAGGAAATGGCTTTCGAAACACTTGCCATTCTTGCCGGAACAGCCGATCTCGGTGCGGTGATGACGTCGGCTCAGCTCTATATCTTCGCGGTTGTTTCGGTGCTTTTTGTGCCGTGTGTTTCCACAATTGCAGTGCTCTACCGTGAGATGGGGGTAAAGATCACCGCTCTTGTCTGCTGTTATACCCTGACACTGGGGATGGTTGTTGGTGCAGCACTTCATCTGATTTTTTCGATGATGTGAAGCATGGAGAGACTTTTCCCACCCTGTATCTATACTAAAATCAAGTAATTTTCATGGGAACGGGTCTTCGAGCGAAACTAAAAGTTCTCACGGTTACTGCAATCCCTGAACCGGAAATAGAAGGTGTTGAAGGAACCTATTGGAATGATACAACCAGTGCTGATATTGAACTTCTGGTTGAGGGGATAAACGATACACGAACACGCAAGTGTATCGCGATTGTCGCTGCTCAGGGTGGAGGGAAAAGCCTCCTGCTTGAAAAACTTCAAGATGGGTGTGTTCGTCGTTCTTCAGTGTATGTCTGTAAACCCGGTGTTTTGCAGTTTGATATCACGGCATGTGAGGACACCAATGTTGATGTTGTCTTTGTTGAGGAGTGTCAGCAGCTTTTCTCACGGAGAATCGGAGGGTATGACGGATTGCAGGCTTTTCTTGAATGGGTTGCGACAACTGAGAAAACTGTGGTGACAAGCTGGAACCTTTTCTCATGGCACTATCTTCTTGAGGCTATGAAAGTTAGTGATTATTTCCCGATTGTTTATGAAATTCCGTCACTGGCACCAGAGGAAATTACTGAACTTCTGTTGGGGAAGTATGGGAAAAACGTAGAATACACTGATGATGATAGGAAGACACCCATCGGCCTGAAATTTAAAAGTTATGAGGTGGAGACCGGAAAAGGTGGCAGAACCTTTCATGCCCGCCTGCCCACACTGAGAACCAAAAAGCGCGGTGAGACAAAGGAAGGGCGTGAAGCGAGGGAAGCTGTCGCGAAAGACATCGCTGAACTGTCATATGGTTATCCTGGAGTTGCCTTTGGTATATTTGATGTGTGTTTTAACCCTCCGCAATTTCACACGGGCAGCCTGAATGCAGTTCGTGTTCCTGTAAATCTGAACTTTAAAGAATTGTTCATCTTACTCATGATTCTTGGATATCAGATAAATACCTACGATGAACTGTTACTAATCGCCCAAGATAAGAGAATGCTTGATCTGGCCCTCTTTAAGATGCAACAGCAGGGATATGTGGAAAAAAGCGATGGAGGGCTCTATTCTTTGAATATGATTATGATTTATAGTGTTGTTGAACAACTGCAAAAGGCACGGTTGGTGTGGTAACAATGGTACAAGAATCAGTACAAGGAGCACTACAGAATGTGACGAGCGAGGCAGTCTCTGGTGCTGTCAGCATGGTCTCGAAAGATACCGGTGTTGTGATGGAAGGTATCAGGCTGACCTTTGAGACAGTGGCCTATGCGATTCTTTTGGTGATTGGGGCATGGATACTGGTATGGGCACTTACGAAGGTTTTGACCTTCCTTTCAGAGCAGGTCGGCGAAAAGCGCATCATGATCAAGATGATTATTCCGCTGATCAAACTTCTGATATGGATAGTTGTCATCTTCCTGATCATTACCTCCATTGTGGATTTCAGTTCCGTTAATCTGCTGGCGTTCTCAGGTTTGTTGGGTGCAGCACTTGGTTTTGGGCTTAAAGACGTTGTTGGTGATTTTGTCGGGGGCATCGCAATTATTATCGAACAGCCGTTCAAGGTTGGCGATAAAATTTATTTTGGTGACACCTATGGAGAAGTCAAAGATATTGGAATTCGCGCGACCCGGATTATCACACCTGACGATACCGAATACTCAATTCCTAATTATAAGGTATTCACGGACTCAGTAGGCAGTTCAAACTCCGGAAAGATGGAGATGATGATTGTGGTTGATCTCTATGTTCATCCGGGTGCAGATACTGAGAAGGGTGTGGATATTGTCCGTGAGGCAATCATCTCCTCACCATCTGTGATTGTAAAAAAGCATCTTTCTACGGTCCTTGTCACTGATATGCCTTACGCACGCAGAATTCGGGCCAAAATGTACGTGCTTGATCTGCGTGACGAATTTGAGTGTGGCTTTGATATTACACGGCGGACGTGGACAGCATTCAATAAAGCAGGCATTCGCCTGCCGGTACTACCAGCAGACTGTGCATTTGACCCGAGGGACTACGGTGTCCCCTCATAATCTGTATAGAACGGATTAATATTTAATTTCCGTAATTTTTTTATTTGCTGCTTTTCAGGGATTATCTTTTGTTGTCAAATTTTTTGGTCTAAATTCCTGTATGAAAAC
>Ga0222684_1000477_pt1 | contig 9938 bp, 4 predicted proteins | sample AntAcemetage1075_FD_181150 | JGI IMG/M metagenome (GOLD analysis project Ga0222684, IMG submission 181150) | Saline water microbial communities from Ace Lake, Antarctica - #1075 | ecosystem: Environmental > Aquatic > Non-marine Saline and Alkaline > Saline | place: Antarctica: Ace Lake | collected...
GGAAGATTAACTTGAAAATAGGAGCATCGTGGACAGTTTTGAGTGGTGTTTTGAGGTGAATCTGTGAGGAGCGTTCTGTCAGATTTTAAAGTACTGAATATCCAGATAGCTATCTGAAACGCAACGGGTGATTCTATCACCAGCCTTCAGGTGGAGATGAATATGAATCCCCTAACCGAGCTGAAAAAATCCAATCCAAAAGCTTACGCCGCTTTCCTCTCACTCCTGATAGCTCTTGTTTTGTTGATTGCTTGGTGGCAGATCGGTCTTGCGTATGAAGATCATCTGATTACCCGTGAGAAGGAAACAGTCACCTCCGATCTTGCCCGCTATGCAAACAGTTTCGTGAACGCACTGGATCGTCGCATTGCTCTGGTTCAGGGACTGCACTCTTATATTCTCATGGATCCTTCTCCGGAGCGCCTTGAGAAAAGATTTGATCTGTTTGCTGCCGAACTCTATGAGAGCACACCGGGTATCCGGAATCTGGCGGCGGCACCGGACGGAGTCCAGACCTATGTCTATCCGTATCTAACAAACGAAGCGACTTTGGGCCATAATCTTCTTAATGACACCCGCCCTTCGGTTATCGAGCAGAATGAACAGCTCTTATCCGGCAAAAAACTCTCTATTCGCGGCCCGATAGACCTTCGGCAGGGTGGGAAAGGACTTGTCATCAGCCGGGCGATATTCATGGACGGGACATGGGAGACCGGTACCTTCTGGGGCCTGACCACAATCGCTATCGATATGCCTCCGATCTATAATGAAACCGGGCTTTCAGCCCCGGACCTCCCCTATGAGATCGCAATGAGAAATGATGACTGGGGAGTTTTTTATGGCAACCCGGAGGAATTTGACGAGAGTAGTGGCATAATTAATATGACTCTTGAGGATGAAACCTGGCAGATTGCCGGGTGCCCGGTTGGTGGATGGGGATCCCTTGTCGCAGACGAACTCTCCGTTTTCCAACTGCTGACTCTTCTCGTTGTCATTCTGATTACGGTCCTTTGTTACCTGATCCTTATCAGTCGTCTGGCTCTTGGCCGGTTGGTGGACGAGAAAACGCGTGGTCTCCTCGAAAGTGAAGAACGCTTCCGGATCTTCTTCGAAGAAAACCCGAATCCCTGTTATATGATAGCAGAGGACTTTACTATCCTCAACATCAATGCAACGGCGCTTCAACTCTTTGGTTATACCTATAAGGAACTGGTTGGAAAACCCCTGAAGATGATTTATGCGCCTGAATCTCAGGATGATGCCGAAAAAACCTTCGCAAAGTGGAAACAGGAGGGCTCAGTACATAATCAGGAACTGACCATCCTCTCAAAGGACGGAAGCAGACGGCAGGTTCTTCTGAATGTGGAGACCGTAACCGACAGTGAAGGCCGGATTCTGCACTCGCTCTCGGTCCAGACCGATATCACCGCACTCCGTGATGCAGAATGTAAGGTCAGTGACAGTGAGGAGAAGTATAAACGCCTCTTCACTCATATGGCAGAGGGCAGTGCCCTTCACCAGATCATCTATGATGAAAAGAACGTCCCGGTAGATTACCGTATTCTGGAGGTTAACCCGGAGTATGAAAAGATTCTCGGCCTTTCAGCTGTGGATATCGTTGGGAAAACGGGCCGGGAGGTCTATGGGCAGGATGAAGCCCCCTATCTGGAAATCTATGCCCGGGTGGCCGAAACTGAGGTGCCGGAAACGTTTGAGACCTACTATGAGCCACTGGATCAATACTTCTCTGTCTCTGTCTATTCCCAGAAAGAAGGGTATTTTGTAACAGTTTTCTCTGATATTACTGAAAGACATCAGGATGAAGAAGCACTCCGGGAGAGTGAGTATAAATTCAGAACTCTCATTGAGACGGCCAACAACGCTATCTATCTGCATGAGATGGATCCGGATGGTTTTCCGGGGCGCATTCTTTTGGCAAATCCGGCAGCGTCGAAGATGCTTGGGTATACCAGCAAAGAATTTCCAGAACACACTATAATGGATCTCAATGATCCTGACTATGAAACGTCTCTCTCTGTCATGCTTGAAAAACTGAAGATCAGGCCGGTAATAACATTTGAGTGGGCTCACCTCACAAAAGACAGGAGGAGTCTGCCGGTTGAAATAAGTGTGACAATCTTTGAATCCGGTGGCAGAACGCTGGGGGTATCAATTGTGCGGGATATCAGCGACCGGAAAAAGGCGGAGGATGAGTTAAAACAGAGCCTTGCAGAACGGGGTGCCTTGTTAAGTGAGATCCATCACCGGGTGAATAACAACCTTCAGGTGCTGCTTTCGATGATGACGCTCGAGGAGATCAGCCATCAGGACGAGCTCGCCAGTGATCCCCTTGCCGAAAGTCTTCTTTCAGATATGGAAACCCGGATTCGTGCCATCGCTCTGGTGCATGAAAATATCTATCAGTCCGGAGAACTGACCGGCATCCGGTTGCACGACCATCTTTTACTTCTTGCCCGCGAAATTCTGACCTCAGAAATTGGCCGGGTGTATATTACTTATACCGTTGAAGGAGGAGAGGGCATCGTTGTTCCGATGGATAAGGCAGTGCTTCTGAGTCTCGTGCTGAGTGAAATCCTGACAAATGTCCTGAAATATGCGTTTTCAGACAAAGAACAGGGCGCCGTTACCATTCTGATTTCTGAAGAACCTGAGCAGCTCTGTCTTGATATCAGTGATGATGGTATGGGTATGCCTGTGAATATGGATCTGAGTACTACAGAATCGGTGGGGCTTAGCATGATCTATAATGTGGTAACGGTTCAGCTTGGGGGAACTATTGAACTGCTGGAAGGAAAGGGGACCACGTATCACATCTGTATTCCGTGTCCAGACATAGATTACGAGTCTTGAATTTAACCGTCCTGATAACATCCAGAGATAGCTTCAGATAATCAACGAGCGATGTTTTGGCCATGACCGGAAATGCTGCCAATGTCACCCTTTCCCGACGACTGAGGCTGCAATTGAATGGATGAGAGAAATGAGTCGCCGGAGACATGAGCATGACGGTGCTGTGGCCTGGTATGATGAGTATGCACCGCAACAGGGTCCGATACCCATAATATATAACAATCATTTCGACGATAGATGAAATTAGATTATTAGAACTGGCACTCAATTTCTGGGATGACAGAAAAAGCAGAGATAAAATATTGTGCCAGATAAAAAATCTCACCCTTCAGAAATCAATAAAGGATTCAAACATATGGAACCAATATTATGACCCGCAGGAAAACAGAATCTAACCCAGTAGAAAATAAACCCCTTCAGGGACTGCCGAAGTTGCTCAAACAGGTAAGTTTCCAGCATATTCTTGTGATACTGACGTTTATCCTGCTCATTGGACTTGCTCTGTTTTATGTTTTTACCGTAAACAATGTCGTTACTGATACTGCGACAACTTCCTATCAGGAAACAGAACTGGAGGTCGTACGTGAAGCAGCACGGGCTATACAGGAATATGTCTACCAGCAGACCGAAGTCCTCGGGCGATCTGATATCTCAGCCATCGAACAGGAAATTTTTATAAAATTTATTGCACCCATCCATCTGCTCAGTAACGGTGATGCCTGGATTTATGCGCCGGATCATGTTGTATTTGACCAGAGTGAAGATTTTCCTGATGAGTACCGGGGAAAAAGTATGGCTGAAATTTTTGCCATACAGGAGCAAAACGGAGCCAGTCATTTTGAGGAGATGACCACAGACGTCTCCAATGCCCGGGAAGGAACAGGCTATTACATCTGGCTGCCGGAAAAAGGTTCGGAAATTGCTGCATGGACCCCCGTACGGGTTGGAGAATATACCTGGACTATCGGGCTCTCTACACCCCTCTCTGAGATTCTTGCTGCAAGCGGTGCTTCTTCTGAGATTGCCTTATCCACCACAGTCATTTTCATCAGTGTCATTATTGGCCTTATTCTGCTTGTAATCTGGTTATTATCTGATATCAAGCGGAAAAAGGCAGAGAACGAACTGCAGGAAAGTGAGACAAAATTCCGTGAGATTTATAACAATACCAACGATGCGATACACATCCATGAGATAAAAGAAGACGGGAATCCCGGAAAATATATTGACGTCAATGATATTGCCTGCCGGATGCAGCAATATACCCGGGAAGAATTCCTCCGGCATTCACCACCTGATTTTTCAACCGGTTATCATAATCCTCCCGCTGACATTACCATAGATGAACTGAAGAGAAAGGGAACCGCAACATTTGAGACCGAACTGGTGAGAAAAGACGGTATTATCATACCGGTGGAGATCAACTCACATATCGTCATACTTCAGAATAAGAATGTCATGATCGGCGTTGCCCGGGACATCACCGACCGGAAGAAGGCTGAAAAAGCTCTTATTCATGAGAAGGAAATAGTTGAGTCGATACTCTCCAGTCTGCCCGGTATCTTCTATATGTTTGACCGGCAGGGCAGATTTATCCGCTGGAATGATAATTTAGAGACACTAACCGGCTATTCGGGTGAAGAAATAACGGAGATGCACCCTGAGGACTTCTTCTCAGAAGAAAGCCGGAACCGGATATCAGCCGCCATAGAGAGAGCCCTTTCTGAGGGATATTCCGAAACAGTAGCCACGATTGTAACCAAAGACGGAAGAGAAGTACCCTTCTTCTTATCGGCAAATCTCAGGCAGATCGACAACGAACCATATATTCTGGGAATGGGACTTGATATCACCGGACAGAAGAAGACCGAGGAGGCGTTACGGGAGAGTGAACAGAGATTCCATGCAATTTTCGATAAAGCAAATGACGGCATTGAAATTCTTGAGATACAGGAGAATGGCTATCCCGGCAGATTTATTGATGTCAATGAAGTAGCCTGCCGGATGGTTCAGTACACGAAAGACGAACTCCTCCGGATGAGCCCGCTTGATATCGATACCGATTATTTCAGCCGGCCATTTGATGAGATCATCAGAGAAGTACAGACGACGGGTCATGCAACCTTTGAAACAGAGCACCGGAGAAAGGACGGAACCACTATTCCACTGGAGATAAACACCCTTTCCATTACGCTTCTCGGAAAAAAGGTTTTAATTTCTATTATCCGGGACATCACCAAACGAAAGGCTGCTGAACAGGCACTCCAGAAAAGTGAACACAGAAATGCGGTGCTGATTGATGCCCTGCCAGATATGATGTTTACCATCTCCGGTGAGGGAGTGTATCATGATTTCAGGGTGCCTGATTCAGATGTTCTTGCCATTCCTGTGGATCAGATCATCGGGAAAAACATTCGCGACACCAGTTTTACGAAAGAATCAACAGATGCAATCATGCATCATATCGAAGAGGCAATCAGAACAAATACCCTCCAGCAGTTCGAATACGAGCTTTCACTCCCTCAGGGCGCGAGGGACTTTGAAGCACGGATGGTAGCGCTCAGTGAAGATGAGGTTCTGGGAATTGTCAGAGACATCACCGAAGCCAGGCAGGCTGAACGGGAACTTCAGAAACTGGCATCGATTGTGCGCCACTCCGAAGAACTTATTTCTTTGGCCACGCCTGATGGTACCATCACCTTCATCAATGAGGCGGGGGCCAGGATGCTTGGTGCAACTCCTGAGGAAATCGTATCTCAACACTTACTACATTATATTCCTGAACAGCTGAAGGAAAAAGTTACGTCTGAATTATTGTCACTATGGAAGGAACTGGGTACCTGGGAGGGCGATCTCCAGTATTTCAACCAATCAACCGGCAACCCGGTCGATGTGCATGCGATGATATTCACGATTCATGACTCCGAAACCGAAGAGTTGCTGTATCTGGTCAATATTTCACTAGATATCACCAAACAAAAACAGGCAGAACGGGAACTTCAGAAACTGGCATCGATTGTGCGCCACTCCGGAGAACTCATCACTTTGGCCACACTTGATGGCAGGATAATCTTCCTCAATGAAGCGGGAGCCCGGTTGGTTGGCATAACTCCTGAAGAAGCAATCACTCATGACATACTGGATTTCATTCCTGAACATCTGAAGGAAAAAGTCGCATCTGAATTATTGCCGATATGGAAGGAAAAGGGTTCCTGGGAGGGCGATCTCCAGTATATCAATCATTCGACCGGCAAACTGGTCGATGTGCATACGATAATTTTCACGATAAAGGACCCCGCAACCGGAGAACTGCTGTATCTGGCCAATGCGTCACTGGATAATACCGAACGTAAACGGGCTGAGAAGGCTTTACAGGAGGTCAATAAAAAACTCAATCTCCTGTCAAGCATTACCCGGCATGATATTATCAATCAGGTGTCAGCGGCAGAGATGTTTGTTGATGTGATAGAGATGGAGGGTACCATCGCGCCGGATTCAAAGACTGCTGAGGATCTGAAGATCGTTGGAGAGGCGCTTAAGACAATAGAACGGCAGATTGTCTTCACCCGTGATTATCAGGATCTCGGCATGCAGGCGCCGGAGTGGTTTAATGTGGGCATAATCGTATCAGGGATCACCTCCGGAGCGTATGACGGCCTGACGGTGGATAATCAGGTAGTAAACCTTGAAATCTTCGCAGACCCACTCTTTGAGAAGGTGATCTATAATCTCTTCGACAACGCCGTACGCCACGGCGAAACAATTACCACGATCAGATTTACCGGCGAAGAAACCCCGGAGGGTTTCAGATTGATCTGTGAAGATGATGGCGTTGGTGTTCCGGCCGATGTCAAGGAGAAAATCTTCAACCGTCAGTATTTCCAGCACACGGGTCTGGGCCTTTTCCTATCAAAAGAGATTCTCTCGATTACCGGGATGAGTATTACTGAGACAGGTGTGCCAGGAGAGGGAGCACGCTTTGAGATTCTGGTGCCGGAAGGAATGTGGCGGCTGGTCTGAAAACTGCCTGAACGGGAGTTGCCCGGATAAAAGCAGAGACAACATTCGTAAACGACAATAGGCCGGTAAATATTTATCCGGTAAATTCAATCTTTGATACACCATGCCTGAAAAAACGTCAGTTCTTATTTCAGGAAACAGGACTCTGACAACTGAATTAAAGAGCGCAATATCAGAGATAAATAATACATTTGCGATTGATATGGCAGATTCCGGAAAAAAAGCACTGGAAGCTGCTTCCGGGAAAAAATATGACGTGATATGCTCATTCTTCACCCTTTCAGATATGAAAGGATTAGAACTTTATCAGGAGCTTATTAAAAATAAAATCACCTCTCCGTTCATCCTGATGTATGATCAGGGAGATGAACGTGAGACGTTAAAGGCCTTAAATGAGGGTGCGAAATATTACGTGCAGGAGTTAAAACCGCTGGAAATTCTCTCCCGGGAACTTGCAGAAAAGGCAGGCACAGTCACCCGCCGGATAAAGGAAGAATCTCAGGAATGCAGACCGGATGCACGGGCACTCAGATACTTTAGAGAATCTCCCGAAGGAATCTTCGTTGTAGACGGAACAGGACATTTCACAGACGTAAATCCATCAGCATGCAATTTGACAGGATATTCTAAAGAAGAACTCCTTACACTGTCCATAGCCGATATTCACGATTCATCTTCTCTTGAAAGTGGCATGGAAAAATTCAGGGAATGCTCCGGAACCGGGTATGTACAGGGCGAGTTTTTGTCTGTCCATAAAGACGGCAGTACCTTTTTTTTGTCAGTCAATGGGGTACAGTCAGGACCAGATGAATATGTGGCATTCTGCAGGGATACTACTGAAAACAGGAAGACTCTTGAGGCTCTCAAAGAGAGCGAAGAGCGGTACAGGATCCTTCTTGAAGGCGTCCCGGATTACATTCTCGTGCACAGCAACGGAAAGATACTTTATGTCAATCAGGCTGTCTTAAACATTGTTGATCTGAAACTGGATCAGATGATTGGTTTGGATATAATGGATTTTACGGCCCCAAAGTCACGCGAAACTGTTCTTTCAATGATGAAGAAAAGAGCAAAAAATGATATTATTCCCACCTATGAGATCGTCATTCAGACAAAATTAGGGCCGAGAAATACAGAAATTCACGGTGCTCTGATAACGTATGAGGGAAAACCCGCATCTATCATCGTGATGACAGACATTACCGAGAAAAAAGAGGCTGAACAAAAACTTCAAAAAAGCAGGGAGCAGTATCAGCGTCTGATAGAAGATATCAACGAGATGGTGTATACTGTTGATAAAGACGGCATTGTCACCTATATCAGTCCGGCAAGTGAAATGATAGTCGGACTGAAACCTGAGCAGATTGTCGGAAAAAGTTTCTTTGAATTCATTTACCCGGATGATCTAGAAATGGTTAAAGTGTATTTTCAGCGTCTTTTACGTGGCATTTCAGAGTATAAGACGATCCGTTCCGTTGATTCTGAGGGGGGAACACATTATCTCCGCTTCTCAGGTCACATCATCACAGAAGACAATACTGTTACTGGTCTGACCGGCACAATAAGTGATTTCACCAGTGAAATAATAGCCGGAAATGAGCTTTTAGAGAGTGAGCAGAGGTTCAGAAGCATGTTTGAAAATTCTCCCTTTGCCTATCAGTCTCTTGACAAAGAAGGAAGATTTATTGACATTAATGCGGAATGGACGAAATTAACCGGATATTCCAGAGATGAGGTGATTGGAACCTTTTTTGGAGATTACTGGCCGGATGATTGTTATGAGCAAGGCAAAAAGAAATTCTCAGCCGCTATGGAAAAAGGAGAGGTTACTACTGAAATTAGATTAAAAAACAAGGAGGGAACAGTTAAAACGGTGCTGCTCAACGGAAAAATCCAGCGTGACGGAGAGGGGACGTTTGTCCGTACCCATTGCATCCTGAATGATATTACAGAGAGAAAGAATGCAGAAGAAGCAGTTAAGGAGGCTAATAAAAAACTCAATCTCTTAGGTTCTATCACCCGGCATGATATTATCAATCAGGTATCAGCGGCACAGATGTTTGTTGATGTGATAGAAATAGAAGGTAAAATACCGCCGGATTCAAAGACTGCGGAGGATTTAAAGATTATTGCCGGGGCTCTCGAAACGATAGAACGACAGATTGTCTTCACCCGTGATTATCAGGATCTTGGTATCCAGTCACCGGACTGGTACCCGGTGGGAGCAATTGTAGAGACAGTTGCCTCTGGTGGATTTGAACTGCTGAACGTGGAAAATGAGGTTAAAAATCTCGAAATTTATGCAGATCCCCTCTTTGAGAAGGTGATCTTCAATCTCTTTGACAATGCCGTCCGTCATGGTCAAAAAATAACCCTTATCCGGTTCACGAGCGAAGAAACCCCGGAGGGTCTCAAACTGATCTGTGAAGACGATGGTGTCGGTGTGCCATCTGATGTCAAGGAGAAGATCTTCAATCGGCAATATTACCAACACACCGGTCTGGGGCTCTTTCTATCAAGGGAGATTCTCTCGATCACCGGGATGACGATAGCAGAGACCGGCGTGCCGGGAGAGGGAGCACGGTTTGAGATTTCGGTGCCGGACGGGTCGTGGCGGTTGGTGTAATCACCGCCAACCCTGAAAGGAAATAGTACCCCCTAATTCACTATTCAACCCAGAATATTCCTTGAAAACCATTAAAAAAATCCAGTAGAGCCCGTGCCTCTTTTTGGGAATTCCTAGTATCTACAGTATGGGCAAATATCCCACAGGGCTGGGAGAAATACCAGAAACACCGTCACCGAAGCACAGTACACCAATGAAACCCTCGCCCGTCTGCTCCGGTTGTATCTCAGTTTCCCGGACGTTCGCATCGCCATCATCGCCACGGTCAGTGACCCGAAATACGAAGTAGGAGAGCTCCTTGACGCTTCCACCCGTTCTGTCTTTTCTCATAATGAGATCTTATATCCGACCTACTCTGAAGAAGAGATGGCAACCATCCTGAAAGACCGCGTCAGTATGGGTTACAATCCAGACACCATCT
>Ga0222684_1000480_pt1 | contig 9888 bp, 5 predicted proteins | sample AntAcemetage1075_FD_181150 | JGI IMG/M metagenome (GOLD analysis project Ga0222684, IMG submission 181150) | Saline water microbial communities from Ace Lake, Antarctica - #1075 | ecosystem: Environmental > Aquatic > Non-marine Saline and Alkaline > Saline | place: Antarctica: Ace Lake | collected...
TAAGCCCCGAAAAGGAACATCGGCTCATCGCAGTGCTTGAAGAGACTAATAATGATTATGCCAGCCATGATGAAATAATAGAACTTGTTAATAAATGGATTGTCAGTTGGGAATCGGGAGATATGAAGGATTATGCATCCTTTTATACTGCGGATTTCAAATCCAAAGGGATGAATCTTGATGACTGGCTTGCACATAAGCTGATCCTCTACCGGTTAAACAAAAATATTCATATCGGTATAAAAAACCTCAAGATGTCACATCGTTCAACTGGTAAATTGATTGCTACATTCGAACAGCACTATAGCTCATCGCGTATAAACGATGTGGGGACCAAGGTTTTATATTTTAAAAATATTGATGATTCCTGGAAAATATGTAAAGAAACATGGAAATCAAAGACCGCGAAATAGATTTCGAATGATGGAAAATGATAAAAAAACCAAAAGCTGGCTTGTCATCATAATTGGAGACAGGAAACGTCATGGACCTTTTAAGGTTACTAAGAGGTCCCTGGTCCTGTTATCCATATGTTTTATAGCAACTCTTTTTGCCGCAATAGCCTGCAGCCTCTGGCTTTACAGCAAACCCTGCACTGTCAGCACCAATAAACTGGCTGGAGAGCTTGCAATCGCCAGGCAGCGCACAGACCTCATCAGTCAGGAGAAAGATGAGCTTTCGGAAGAGGCTGAAATCCTCAGGGCGGAGATAAAGACACTTCATAAGAAACAGAAAATTCTCGCTACCGTCGAAAAGAAGAAGGAAACAAAGCCGATCATTGCGAAAAGTGATAATGATACGAAAGGGGAACTATTTGTTTCCATCGAAGAAATAAAGACAATATATGATAAAAACAACAAAACATTCAAAGTCAGATTTATAATAAGAAGTCAGGATGCTGACGGGGATTACATTTCTGGTTATGCGTTTGTCATCCTCAACCCCGCACCCGGTTCTTCCAGTCCCTGCAAAATCTACCCGAATACGTCGCTCGTCAACGGACTCCCTGAGACGTATAAGCAGGGGGAATACTTTTATATTGCCCGTTTCAAGCATATGGAAGGTGTTTTTACTCCAATATCCGGTAAAAGCAGATACGGTTCGGTTTCCATTCTAATTTATGCAAAGGATGGAACGCTCAGATTAAAAAAAGAACTGTCACTATAAACAAACAGAATCATAAATTTGCCCAACAATCTGGCAGAAGCATTGAGATATATTATTAATGACACCAGCACGTTTTCTTACAAAATTCAAATCAACATTTATCATTTTCTTTATTCTCTCCCTCGTGGCCCTGGTATGTTTGCCGGCAATCTGCCACGGCAGAAATACAGTAGAGACTTTTTTTCATAATACAGACTACGAATTGAACATTTACAGGATAAACGGCAAGATTCCCGGTAAAACAATACTTATAATAGGTGGCATACAGGGAGACGAACCCGGCGGATTTTTGTCAGCGGACCTCTACGCGGATATGGAACTTGTGCGGGGAAACCTCATCGTTGTTCCGCGCGCGAATTATTACTCCATAATCCTCAACCGGCGGCAGGTCAATGAGGATATGAACCGCAAGTTTTCCGGATCTTCACGGAAAAATTACGAGGCACAGGTCGTTTCCATATTGAAGCAATTGATATCGGAAAGTGATTGTCTGCTGAATCTTCATGACGGATCGGGATTCTACAGGGACACCTGGCAGAACGAGATGAAAAACCCCAAGAGGTACGGCCAGTCGATAATAATGGACTGCGAAAACTACAGCGATCCAGGCAGGGGGAATATAATAGCTCTCGGCAAGCTGGCAAGGAATGCCATTTCAAAAATCAATGAGCACATCGACAATCCCGACCACCTTTTTCACATCAACAATCATCGTACCAGGGCCAGCGATTCTCTGCACCCGGAACAGAGAAAATCGGCAACGTATTATGCCCTGTATGAGTGCGGCATACCGGCATTCGGCATTGAATCGAGTAAATCTCTTCCATTGGAAACGAGGATATACCATCACAATCTCGCAATCAACGCCTTCATGGAAATGTTCAACATTATACCGGAGGTACCGGGCATCGGCCTGAGTACGCCTCAGATGAAATATGCTGTGGTGAAGATTAATGACAGTTCACCCGTTGTTGTGGCCAACGGTGAGACACTGCATATCTATCCGAATGATACTATAAAAATCATCCATATAGAGGGGAATTATGCACGCGGATTCAGCGCCGACATAGAGGGATATGGATCGGTGAATGATGTGAATAAGCCATTTTCTCTGACCGGACCCACGCACGTTTTGATCAGAAAAGACCACATTCTCTGCGGCGCATTCAATATCTCATTCAGTGAGAAACCTCCTTCCGGTCATTCGGTAACTGTCAATCCCGGCGTTGTCTTTTTCAAGATCAAAATCAATGGGAAAGAAGGATATTATCCGAACGGTTCCCACGTGGATATAGTAAAGGGCGATCTCCTTGAACTGGTTGACGCGGAGACCAGCCCCGGTTCTCTTGCCGGGGTGACATGCAACTTCAAGGGCTTTGTGGGGAATAGTCGCGTCAATACCGGTGAAGACAGGGGATATATAATCGACACGGCAACAGACCTGTGGGAAAGATATTCTCTTTATAAAAAGGGAAGGGTCTACCAGGTAATTGTCTCCAGAGACAAAGATATAATAGGACGTCTGTTCTTCGATATAAAGCCCCCTCTCTTCGAGTATATGCTGTTGTCTTTCAACGGAACCGACAAGAAATGGGTTTCCGATGGCGAAGTAATAAAACTGAAGCTGAGTGACTCGATGAAGATTATGGATATAAAGAACAATGTGGCTCCCGGCGGACTAACGATAGTTATCAGGGGAGAGAGCGAGTCTATTCCGATAAAAATGGGCGAACGTGTTGCCGGCACAAGGATCGCGACGCTTCTCGGGAGAAACCATGACGGATGCAATATCCGAGTCAGCCGTGGTAAAGTCTCCCTTGCTTTGATGCCTGTTAATATTGTAGATTACAAATCCACACCTGTTGATTGATGAGAGGCAAGGCGAAGGCGATTGAGGAAATCAGGAGTGAAAGATAAAGAGAAAGACAAGGATATCTCTATTATTAACAAGGGTTGCAGTCTTAATGGAACCCTGGATTTCAAGGAATATCTTATTGTGGCAGGCACTGTAGAAGGTGTCCTCAATGCCGAGTCAGTTATCACGGAAGAGGGAAGCTTCATCAAGGCCGATGTCACATCAGAGAAATTTACCATTGCCGGCAGATTTGAAGGGAACATCATTGTCGCAGGAACGTTGACGCTTCTTGGCACTTCGAATGTCCGGGGAACTATCCAGTGCGGTAATCTGGTTGTAGAAGAAGGGTGTATTCTGAACGGCAAGATTACACCCCCTGAGCCTTGCCATTGATGAACATCTAATGCCGCAGGCCACGATAGAATACAAATCTAGCTGTTTTCCATTATAATGCCATAATATGGCACAGGGGAGCTTCAATTAGCGGAAAGAGCAGCCCTGTTTCTGTTCATGAGGTTGGTGATGAAGACGGCGGCAAGGACCAGGATTCCACCTGCCCCCTGGAGCAGGGTCAGACGCTCACCCAGAATTACCCAGGCACCCAGGGCTGTGACCACGGGTATACCGTTTATGAAGATAGACGCCCGCGAGGCCGGTATCCTGGTGAGGGCGTAGTTGTAGAACAGGAAGGCGGCCACCGTGGCAAAGACCGTCAGGTAAAACAGCGCTACCAGTGATCGTGGGCTGATTGCCGCCCAGGAGAGGGTTGGAAAATCCAGGAAGAGGGCGGGCGCGAAGAAGACAGCCCCGTAAAGACACTGCATACTGGTGATCTCCCGTGACGAATACCGCATGCCGAGGTTCCGGGCACTGACAATATAGAAAGTCGCCGAGATCACGGCCCCGAAGACAATGAGATCACCCTTCAGAGATCCGCCCAGGCCCCAGACGAAATCGGGATCGCCGGTGACCAGGATGGCGATTCCCACAAGAGAGAGCAGGATGCCGATGATACCCAGGCGGTTCGTTTTCTCCTTCAGTATGATTGCCGAAAGGATCATGACCGTTATGGGGATGGTGGCAATAATAAGCGATACCTTGGCCGCTGAAGTGTACAGGAGCCCATGGGTCTCGCAGAGAAAATAGAGGCCCGGCTGGAAAATGGCCATAACAAAGAGCTTCAAATGATCTTTTGGTGTGAAGGAGGGTACGCCATGACGGATCATTAAGGCGGCAAAAAAAAGGAATGCCAGCATAAAGCGGGCAAAGATGAGCGTAAAGGTGGGGATGGTTTCCAGGGCTACCTTGGTGGCCACAAAGGAAAGGCCCCAAAAGACAGTTGTCGCCACCAGCGCGCCGTATGTTTTTAACTGTTCCCGCTCCGACATAGACACCCCTTCCATCCGCGTAAAAAAGAAGAAAGTTCGTACCATATCGGCGTCCATTTGTATATGAGATGTTTGGCAGAACTCACTGAAGTTGACTTATCGGTTGCACCTACCTGTCAACGCTCTTGACTATACCAAGAGATTATCGAGTATTAAGTGTAGTCAATAAATGAGGAAAAGGGGTTCGCGTAGTAGCTTTCAACCCGTACTGTTCAGGTAAGATAAAGGAAAATGTCAAGAGTGCCGGTTATTGACGCCATCTATCTGTCCTCAAAATTGTTTCGAGAGGAAATCGATTATTACCTCATGATCTTCAAAATCAAAAAAATCGGGAATCAAAATGCTATGCTTTTACCTTCATAGATGTGAAGGTATCCACAGATAAAGAACACCCGTTAATAATCTAAATCTCCTTGACATTTCAACGCTTTTCGTTAAGTATACAAAAGCTTTATCAATATAACAGAAGGTTCTATGAATTAAGCAACAACCGATCTTTTCTTTCCAAGCACAAGAAAGGTTCTAAAGATGGCAGATAATCACAACAACCCCGTATCTCTCAAACAGAGGCGGGGTTTTTTCATGCGTAAGGCAAGCATGGGCGATAAAGGATTCTTTAAAAGTAAAAATGACAAATAACGCCAATATAACCCCATACCACGCCAAATATTTTGCCTACGAACTGACGCGTCACAGTGCAACGGGCATTGAACGATTATCTCGCTCTCTTTTTGATGCGAGTGTTGACCTGAACCCGCATCAGATTGAAGCGGCATTGTTTGCTCTAAGATCACCGCTTTCTAAAGGAGTGCTCTTCGCGGATGAAGTAGGTCTGGGGAAAACCATAGAAGCAGGCCTTGTTTTGTGCCAATACTGGGCAGAACGGCGTCGCCGTCTTCTTGTGATATGTCCTGCTTCATTACGAAAGCAATGGGATCTGGAACTGATCGAAAAATTCAATGTGCCTTCTACTATTATAGATGCCAAAGCGTATCGAGAGACACAACGCAATGGAAATCCGACACCTTTTATAGACAACCGCATCATTATTTGTTCAATGCATTATGCAAGCTTACACGCTGAGGAACTGCGTGCTATCAATTGGGATCTGGTTGTTATCGATGAAGCCCATAAACTTCGCAATGCCTATCGTCCAAGCAACCGGATGGGCCAGAATCTTCGTTGGGCGATTGAAGAACGCCGCAAGATACTTGTGACAGCAACACCCCTTCAGAATTCGTTGCTCGAATTATATGGATTGTCAACGATTATAGATGAACACATGTTCGGTGATTTGCCCTCATTCAGGACACAATATACATCGACGAGCGCTGATTTGCGAGACTTGCGGGATCGTCTGCAATCCTTTTGCATAAGAACGCTCCGGCGTCAGGTGCTTGAGTATATTCGCTATACGGAAAGAAGGCTGATTACCCGTCCGTTCAAGCCGACTGAACAGGAGCATAAACTATACGAAGCCGTTTCAAAATATCTGCAGCGCGAGGACAATTATGCCCTGCCTTACGGACAGCGACATTTAATAATTCTGCTTGTACGGAAAGTCCTGGCATCTTCATCATATGCCGTTGTCGGTACACTGGAGGTAATGCGAGATCGTCTTGCACGACTCAGGGACGAAGTGAAAGCAAATCGTGATTCGGTGCAACGCGTCATCTATGATGAAGAAATTGACGAGGATTTAATCGATGAGCTTTTTGAAGATGAGGAAGATCTGTATGTTAGTGAAACAGCCAATAACGATCGAAGTAAAAATGACGTCGAAATTGATTTACAGAAGTTAGATGATGAAATCAGAGAACTGAATGATTATATCCGCTGTGCGAAAGATATCGGCGTCGATACGAAAAATCGCGCGCTTCTTACGGCATTGGAAATCGGATTCTCGCGAATGGCAGAGATGGGTGCTGCGCAAAAGGCCGTTATTTTCACCGAATCACGAAGGACACAAACATACCTGAAAGCCTATCTGGAAGCCAACGGGTTTGCTGAAAAGGTTGTGACCTTTAACGGTCCCAACCGGGAGCCGGAATCAACTGCCATATATCAGGAATGGTTTGAAGCGAACCGGGAAAGCGGGAGAGCGACAGGATCGAGGGCAATCGATGTTCGAACGGCCATACTTGAGCGTTTTCGAGATTCTGCAAGTATTCTCATTGCAACCGAAGCTGGCGCAGAAGGTATTAATCTCCAGTTTTGTTCCCTCGTAATAAATTTTGATCTTCCATGGAATCCTCAACGGATCGAGCAGCGCATCGGCCGATGTCATCGTTATGGTCAGAAATACGATGTGGTTGTGATTAATTTTCTCAACGAACGCAACGATGCTGACCAGCGCGTTTACAGACTTCTCGAAGAAAAATTTAATCTCTTTACCGGTGTTTTCGGTGCCTCTGACGAAGTGCTGGGCAGTATTGAATCAGGCGTGGATTTTGAGCGGCGAGTCCTTGAGATATATCAACAGTGCAGAACGTCTGAAGAAATTGAACAGGCCTTTGCCGCGCTTCAGTCTGAGCTTGACGAAAAAATTGAAAGCAGGCTGCAGGATGCGCGACAAACTCTTCTTGAACACTTTGATGAAGATGTCCACGCGCGGTTGAAAGTAAATCTTGCAGGTACTCATGAACGTCTTGACCGTATGGGCAAAATGTTCTGGGATCTTACACGCCATGTCCTGAATGAAAACGCAAAATTCGACAATAAGTCACTTTCATTTGATCTCTTTGTGTCGCCTATTCCTGAAAGTCCAACTGGACGGTATCACCTTATATCTAAAAATCAGGAGAACATATCGGGAAAATTTCTCTACCGTCTGAGCCATCCTCTTGGAGAATGTGTTACCAGTGGCGGCAAAAGCTGTGAGACACCTGCGGCCGAAGTCCAATTTGATATTACGAACCATCCCGCTAAGATCACCGTAGTTGAAAACATTCGGCACAATTCTGGCTTGCTTCATTTACAGCGTCTTTGCATCGATTCTTTCGACAGGGAAGAGTATTTGCTTTTTTCTGGTTTTACTGATGACGGTATGTCTCTTGACCAGGAAACGTGTGAAAAACTGTTTCATTGCGGTGGCCATATTGTAAACAGTAATATAACAAAGACCGGATACGAAGATCGGTTGAAATCCGAGGCAAACCGACATGCACGGGCAACAATTTCGCGCTCTCTTGAACAAAACAGCCGCCATTTTAATGAAGCGCGCGAGCAGTTGAACAAATGGGCCGACGACATGGAAGTCGCCGCAGGCAGGGAACTCGACGACACAAAAAAGCAGATTCGCGCTCTGAACAGGCAGGCCCGTCTGGCAACGACTATGCAGGGACAGAGGGAACTGCAGGGACAAATCCGATTACTTGAGAAAAAGAAACGAAAGCTTCGTCAAAAAATATTCGATGTTGAAGACGAAATAGCCGAGAAGCGTGATATGCTTATTGACGCCCTCGAAAAAAGAATGAAACAGAAAACGGAAATTCAACCACTCTTTACCATTCGGTGGTTGGTGAATTAGACAAGAAAGGACTGAAGAATATGCCGACGAAAGAACAACAGCGGCAGAAACTTATCGTGCTTCTAAAAAGACTTTTCCAGCTTGATCAACCCGATCTGGACTTCGGCTTTTACCGGATTATGCATGCCAAGGCGGAGCAGATTACGGAGTTTCTCGATAAAGACCTGCTTGGCGTCATAGAAGATGCATTTGGTACGGTCGATGAGAGCAAGAAAGCGCGACTGAAGACTGAATACGAACAAGAGCTTAAAACTGCCAAGGAATATGGCGCCACTGACCCGGAAAATTCACCGAAGGTGCAGGAAGCCCAGGCGAAATATGAAGCGGCATTGCTAACAGAGGATGGGGAAGGCGAAATATACGACCACCTCTATCGTTTTTTCGAGCGTTATTACGACAACGGTGACTTCATTTCCCGTCGTTATTATACACGCGAAACATCAGGCAAGGCGGCTCCCTTTGCAATTCCCTATAACGGAGAAGAAGTAAAACTCGTCTGGGCCAACATGGATCAGTATTACATAAAGACGTCGGAATATTTTAGCAACTACACCTTTGACATTATGCAGACCGGGGAAGTCCTGGCGCTGCAAAAAGAGGACAGTCTGGGTCTTTTCAAAGACACCGAAGTAAAACCGCGGCGGGTGCATTTTAAAATCGTTGATGCTGCGGAAGGCGAGCACGGCAATATAAAAGTATCGGAAAGCGAAAAACGCTTTTTCATCATACACAAAGAAGCCCCGGCATGTCTCGATGATAACGGGGAACTGGTTGTCAATTTCGAATATCGCCCCGATCCCGAAAAGGGCAGTTCGCAGGAAGGAACATGGCGGGAACGGCGCAATGCCGAGGCAGTGGAAACCGTAATAAAAGCTCTGGATAATCTGAACGGAGCAAAAGAATATAGAACACTCCTGAAAATTCCTGCGCCGACGGATAAGCAGAAAGACCGTCCGCTCCTCGCGAAATACATCAATCAGTACACCGCTCGCAACACCATGGATTATTTCATCCATAAGGACCTTGGCAATTTTATGCGCCGGGAACTGGACTTCTACATCAAGAACGAGGTCATGCGGCTTGACGACATCGAAAACGCCGGGGCTCCAGCAGTGGAAACCTATCTTGCCAAACTCAAGGTACTGCGCAAGATCGCGGGCAAGCTGATCGACTTCCTCGCACAGCTCGAAGACTTCCAGAAAAAGCTATGGCTCAAGAAAAAGTTCGTGGTGGAAACCAACTACTGCATCACGCTCGACCGCGTACCGTTGGCACTCTATCCCGAGATCGCCGCCAACGAGGCTCAGCGGGAAGAATGGGTGCGGCTATTCGCAATTGATGAGATCAAGCCAACCGATGGTGATCTGATCAAAAATGGTGCCACCGGCTATAGTGTGCCTCTGACAGTGGAGTTTCTAAAGTCAAACCCCGTTCTTGTTCTGGATACAATGTTCTTCGCCGAGGATTTCAAGGCGCGTTTGACAGCCGCAATTGAGGATTTTGATGAGCAGTGCGACGGCCTGCTCATTCATTCGGAAAATTTTCAGGCGCTGAATCTGTTACAGGAACGTTATCAGGAGCAGGTGAAGTGTGTGCATATTGATCCCCCATACAACACTACCACCAGTGGATTCCTCTACAAAAATGAATACCAGCATTCGAGCTGGATTGCGCTAATGGAAAATAGGGTGTTCGTTTCATTAGGTATGTTAAACGCTGAAGCCTCTTACATGTGTCATATAGACGAGAATGAATACGAAAACCTGTTCTTACTCTTTGAGGGGAGCGGATTACCCAATGCAGGTACCGTTGTTTGGGATAAGAAAAATCCAATGTTGGGCCGCAAAGGCATCGCAACTCAGCATGAATATGTAATCTGGCGCGGATGGTGCGACGGGCCGATTTATCTCGGAAGCACTTCGATACGGCAGATCCTATCCGCTGCCAAG
>Ga0222684_1000483_pt1 | contig 9865 bp, 8 predicted proteins | sample AntAcemetage1075_FD_181150 | JGI IMG/M metagenome (GOLD analysis project Ga0222684, IMG submission 181150) | Saline water microbial communities from Ace Lake, Antarctica - #1075 | ecosystem: Environmental > Aquatic > Non-marine Saline and Alkaline > Saline | place: Antarctica: Ace Lake | collected...
TATCCTTGGAAATGACATCTTTTTTATCAGGATCGAAGATGACAAAATCTGCATCTGAACCCACTGCAATTGTTCCTTTTTTGGGATACAAACCAAATATTCGTGCTGGATTTTCGCAGATAAGTTCAACCATTCTATCTAATTCCATTTTTCCTTCCTTTACTGCGGTAAAAAGCAGGGGCAATCTGGTAGATAATCCGGGGAATCCTGCTGGTGGAGTAAATATATCTTCACTACCTCTTTCTTTTTCTTCTTTTGTATAAGGAGCGTGGTCGCTTCCGATAATATCGATACTTCCATCATTCACCATTTCCCACATCCCCTGCCGCTCCTCTTCACTCCTTAAAGGAGGATTACATTTTGCAAAAACGCCTATTTCATTCAGTGCGTTCTCGTTAAGGAATAAGTAATGCGGACAGGTTTCTGCAATAGCATATACCCCTTTGTATTTTGCTTCATTGACCAATTCTACTACTTCCGGAGTAGTAATATGGCATATTTCCACTTTCGCACCGGTTTTTTCTGCAAAAAGTAAAATTTTAGAAGTCGTTTCTATCTCTACAACCGGTGGGCGTGACCTACCATGGTATATCGGAGAAATTTTACCTTCACTCCTTAATCGGGCAATATTTTTATTTATCATATCATTATTTTCTGCATGAAAACCAATAATTACTCCTGTCTGCGAAACTTTTTCCATAAGTTCATATTGATCACCGGTATTTGGTGCAGTAAGTCCGATAAATTCTTTTTCTCTGCCCGGAGGTGCTTCATGTAAAAACGTTTTAAAAGCTACAATACCTGATTTTGAACAAGGAACAATATCATCCAAATAATCTGAACCCGCTGCTCCATAAAATGCAATATCAACAACCACTTCTTTATCTGCAATAGCCATTCTATTTCCTACTATTTCCGGTGAATGCGGAGGAGGGGCAGAGATGGGCATTTCGATAATCGTCGTCACTCCTCCCAGGGCTGCATCTTTTGAACCACTCTCAAAGGTTTCTCTCTCGTCATGACCCGGAGCCCTGATATGAACATGAGGGTCAACTGTTCCGGGTAGTACCATTTTACCTTTTGCATCAATCACCTTTTCCGCTTTTAAATCTTCTTTGCTTATTGTAGTGATAATTCCATTTTTAACTCCTACATTGCAATCCATCAACCTTCCATCCACAAAAACTTTATCAGATTTAATGACCAGATTATATTTTTCCATAGTTCATCCTCCTAACACTACTTTACTCTCTTTATTTATCTATTCACATAATTTATTTCTTGTTTCCCTGAAACCAGATAGTTTTATTATATTTTATATTTTATAATTCAAGTATAGAGTTAATTATAAATTGACAAAAATTTTTATTCTATTTTTATTTTAATTTACTTAAGAATATTTTCCTATTTTACTCGTTGCTACTTCATATCTGTTAAGTGATTCTATTATCATTAAAGCGCTTACTACTCCATCAATAACCGGAACTCCGACTATTTTTTCAATTTTTTTATCAAAACCAGCCATTCCTGCACAACCCAGAATTAATACTTCAGCACCATCTTCTTCTACAGCTTTTATCCCTTCCTGTACAAGTTTTTCTCTTTTTTCTTCATCAGTTGCGATTACCCCTAATCCGGTTATACGAATAGATGCACATCTGTTTTCCAATCCGTATTTTCTTACTAAGTCCTCCTTCTGAGGTATTTTTTTCCTTTTTAAAGATAATATGCTAAATTTATGTCCTAAAGGCAAAGCAAAAAGCATAGATGCTTCTCCTATACCTATAACCGGTTTATAGGTTAATTCTCTAAGTAAATCAACCCCTATATCACTATGGCAAGCAATAATAAATCCATCATATTGATTTTCCCATTCTTTGAATTTTTCCAGTAAATATTTTTCAGAAATAGCAGCATCGTGATAACTTTCTATGCCCGGCGGGGCTTCATCTATATATTTTACTTCTATTTCTGTAGTTGGTAAAGTATATTTTTTACAGATATTTTCAATACCAACCGTTACTTCTTGCGAACTATTAGGATTTATACATAATATTTTCAAAATAAACCTCTTATAAAGAAATATATTACCGTTTATTTGTCAACTAATTTACCACACTTTGATAGTTTTTCGGCAAGATCTTTCAACCCCAGTTTTTCCAAACCTGACCTGGTCTGCATACCGGTCTTTTTATCCCATCCCCAAAGTGTATAAAACTCATCAAGCATATGATTATATTTATCTTCATCAATCTTTAATCCTTTATAAGGACCGGATTTCACTTTCTCTTTCATAAACCTCTTTGGAGGAAGGTCGTCTTTACGAGACATATCTGTATGAAGAGCATTAAATGCAATTTCAAGATTTCTTCCTATTGCAGCATATTGATTCATTAATTCTTCTTCTGTTAAATCAATTCCCATTCCTGAATTAATCAGTTCTACAAAATCACCTATAGTAAGAAAATTAGCTCCAGACCAGGTTCCCACATAATTACAGATACCGAGATTGTCTTCCAATTCTTTGGTTTTACCCTGCCATACTACACCCTTTGCCTGATTTCGATAATCTGTTACATTAAAATCTCCCGGTCGAGGTTTTGGTCCATATCTGTTGCTCCCCATCGTCGCTCCTCTCAAATGTCTCCCGGCCACAGGTGAAGTAGAGACCGCAAGCGCCCAACCTTTGGGAACACGGAAAGGTTCAATTGAAGGTTGTCCTTTTACCTGAACAAGATAGTATTCTGAATTACGACCAATTTTTTCCGCTGCTTCTACCATACCATCAGCTAACAAATTCCCAATTCCTTCCCTGTAAGCTAATTTTTTAATCATTTTGATTAAAGCTTCACTATTTCCCCAATTTAATTCTAATCCATCAGTGTCTTTTTTATTTATAATACCTTTTTCATATAATTCAAAAACCCAGGATAGTCCGGCTGCCACATAATCACCATCCAGGCCTAATTTGTTGGTAAGTAGCCATGATTCTACCACCGCTTCCGGATCTGAAATATCAAATCGACAGGCATGTCCCATAATTGTATTAATCCAAAACCCTTCACCTTGATAACCTTTATATTTTCCCTTGTTTACTTCCATATACGGCATGCATCCAATTGGGCAAGAATAACAAGCTCTTATACCCTTCTGCATACTGGGAACACCTGTTGTAGAATTCATCAATCTAATTCTTTTTTCTTTTTCCCATTGGTCATCTTGACCGTTTTTAACCACAATATTGGTATTCCAGCCCTCCCACTCCGGATCAGAGTAAAGATTAAAGGGAACTTTTCGCATCATTTTAGAATTAGGTTCATCTTTACATTGTTGGTAACATCTGGCAACAACCTGCATAAATAGCTTCGGTTGGGCAACTTCAATTTTTCCATGACCTCTTACGACAATTGCCTTCAGTTTCTTATCTCCCATTACACAGCCCACTCCTGAACCTCCGGCAGCTTTTGATGTATCCATCATAATTGCCGAACCTCTTACTCTGTTTTCTCCTGCCGGTCCAATACAGGCTATTTTTATATGCTCATCCCCGATTTCCTTTCGTAATATATTTTCTGTTTCATAAATATCCTTACCCCATAGGAAACCCGCCTCTCTAATCTCAACCTTATCATCATTGATATACAGATAAACCGGTTTTCTGGATTTGCCAATAATAATGAGGTTGTCATATCCTGCATATTTCAACTCCGGGCCCCAAAAACCTCCGACATTAGCAGAACCCTTCCCTCCACTAAATACATTAATAGTGGATACATCTACTCTGCAAGCTCCGGGAGCCATAGTTCCAACCAGGGCACCTACGCCAAAACAAAGCAAATTTTCAACGTCATGCCATTTCACATTTGCAGCTATTTCATTAACCATGATTAGAGAATTAATCCCTCTACCACCTAATGTTTTTTCGGCATAACTTTTAGTTTCTTCAATCCATATCTTCTTATTGGATAGATCTATCCGTAAAATTTTACCTGCTAAACAACCTTTTATATCACCTGTTTTAATCATTATCTTTTACCTCTTTTACTACTTGGAGAGCTCCATATATACAGTATTTTACACATAAAGATTCTTCCTCATCTACGCATTTATCACAGGTTGCATTCATGCGCCATTTTATGGTGCCATCTTGGGGATTTCGAGAGATAATGATACTACTTCTTTCAGGCCAGAAAGTTTTGGTATGATGGAAGGAACAGGCTAATTGGCAGGTTTTGCAGGCATAACATAAATCACTATTTCTAATAATCTTCATAATTTTACCTTTAAAAAATAGACTAACAGGTTGATAAATAGTAAAAAACGATATAATGAATAATTCCACATTTAAATCACTCAGCGATTAGTGATTTAAAAAAATAAATTCTAATAATTGGTTTTCTCTCTTACAAAACGCAAAGGGGTTGTAAATTAATTACAACCCCTTTGTAAAAATGTTATCGTTTTTTCCATTCCGGAGCTGGATAAATTGGTGCATTTTCTTGAGAAGATTCAGGATATACAATAACATGTTCGCCGTTTTGTACCTGAACTACAGGATGAGGCCATTTAATATTTTGACCTTTTTCGTTAAAGGCAATTGCCGGCCAGGTAGCAAGCTCTACGTCAAGACTGGATAATGCCTCCCTAACCTTTTCAGTCTCAATTGAATCTGCCTTCTCTATTGCTAATTGCAGTAATGTTCCTGCAGCACTTGCACTGGATACGTGGTATTCGGGCATATAATCTTCGCCAAATTTATCCTTGCAAGCCTGAACATAATCTGCAGTGGTTCCAAAAACTTTATCACTAGTTTTCATGTTTGGCAACCACCATTCTCCCTCAAAAGCATATTCAGCATCTGCTCCTAATTCGTCAACAAAACTGGGAATCATGACTCCAACCGAGAATGCATACATTTGTGGATTAATATTTAATTCCTTGCATTGTCTCATGACCATTAAAGTATCCGCGGTATAACCAGCATCTGCTAAAATATCAGGATTTACGGCTTTTACCTTAGTAAGTAGGGTAGATATATCGGTGGCACCAGCAGGATATTTTTCAAAAAGAACGACGTCGAATCCCAATTCTATACACTTATCTCTAAATCCCTCGGCACAACTTAAAGGAAATAGGTCATTTGCAACTATTATAGCAACGGTTTTAGGTTTGGGATCTAAATTTTCTGCCATATAAGCTATTGGAACCATCAACATGGGAGCGGGTGGAAGAATAGAAAATACAAGCTTATATCCTCTTTCGTACACTTTGGTAGCATTTGCTTCCGGAGCTATAGTAATAACACCATATTTTTCTCCGATAGCAGTAGTGGCAAAAGTAATAGAACTGGAAAATGGACCAAATAAAAAGTCTACTTTATTCTGAGTAATTAATTTTTCTGTAAGTTTTGCGCCTCGAACAGGAGTACTCTCGTCATCATAGTAAATCATTTTTACTTCATAGTTTTTACCTCCGGCATCAATGCCGCCATGACTATTTACCCAGTCTGCCCATACTTCATAACCATCTTTTACTAATCTTCCTTCATAGGCTATTTTTCCGGTCAAAGAAACTGCAGCTCCAATTTTAATAACACCATCTGAAGCAAAAGCAGTTCCTACTAAACTGACTAATAGAACACTAATCAGTATTACTGAAACTAATATTTTTTTCATTTTTCTCTCCTTAATAATTTAGAATTTGATATTTAACAAATATAACCCGCTCAATTTTTTCATTTATCACCTCCTTCTTTAGATATTATTGTGAGAATCACGCTTTCAGGTATTATGCCTTCATTCTGATTATGTTAGTTTATATTCCTAAATAGGCAGTTTTTATATGTTCATTCCCGGCTAATTTATCAGTTGTATCATGAATTGACACTACCCCTGCTTCCAATACATATCCTCTATCTGCAATGTCGAGAGCAACCTTTACGTCTTGTTCAACCAATAATATGCTAATTCCTTTTTCTTTTCTTAATTTAGCGATAATCTCAATTAAATCATCTACAATAACCGGTGCCAATCCTAAAGATAATTCATCAATGATAAGTAGTTTTGGATGAGACATTAAAGCCCTTCCTATAGCACACATCTGTTGTTCACCGCCGGATAAATTCCCTGCATATTTTTTTCTATAGCCCTTCAATACTTTAAAAAGTGTATAAACAAGATCTAAATCTTCTTTTAGACTTTTATCATTTTTTCTCTGAAAAGCACCCATTAAAAGATTGTCTTCAACGGTTAATCCAAAAAATAGATGTCTCCCTTCAGGTGCAAAACCGAGCCCCATTTTTATTCTTTCCGGAGATTCAGTTTTAATTATATTTTTACCTGAATATATAATTTCCCCTTTAAAAGACGGAATAAGTCCGACAATATTCTTCAATAAAGTGCTCTTTCCTGCTCCGTTTGCCCCGATAACACATACAACTTCTTTTTCTTTTACTTTCATATTAATATCCCATAGAACTTGGATTGCACCATAACCTGCATCAAGATGGCATATTTCTAATAATAGATTATCCTTCATTGTTTACCTCCTTGGCATATCTTTTCCCCAAATATGCTTCAATCACTGCTTGATCATTTATTACTTTTTGAGGTGTGCCTTCCACTATTTTTCTGCCATGGTGCAAAACTACAATTCTATCTGAAATTCCCATAACAGCTTTCATAATATGTTCTATATAAACAATGCTTAATTCTTTTTCTTTTCTAACTCTTTTAACTAAATTACTTGCTTCTTCAACTTCTGTCTGATTTAAACCGGCCATAACTTCATCTAAAAATACAACTTCGGGTTCCATAGCTAACACTCTGGCAAATTCCATTTTTTTAAGGTCAGGCAGGGTAATGCCACTTACCGATGAATCTTTTATCTTTTCCAAGCCTACTAATTTTAATATTTCTCTTGCTCTCTTTGTTGCATTTTTCATGTTGCTATCTCTATTTTCTCTGCCAAAAAGTGAGCCAACCAACACATTTTCTTCTACAGTCATTCCCATCAAAGGTTTTACTACCTGGTAGGTACGGGTCAATCCCATTCTTGCTATCTGATAAGGTTTTAGATCGCTCACATCAGAACCTTTAAAAAATACTTTACCTGTAGTCTTGGAATAAGTTCCATTAACAAGATTAGTAATGGTAGTCTTCCCGGCACCATTGGGACCGATTAATCCGACTATTTCCCCTCTTTTAACCTCAAAGCTAACATCATCTACTGCTTTTAAGGCTCCAAAATGTTTACTTAAAGATTTTATTTTTAAAATGATGTTGTTTTCTTCCATTTAAATCGTCACCTTCTTTCCAGCTCTTAATTTTCTCTTTTTTGTAAAATCGGAAATGGAACCCACCATACCCTTGGGAACAAAAATGACGATAACGATAATAATAATTCCCAATACGGCAAGATGGTATTCGAGAAAAGCACTCCAGGCAACTTCAGCAAACAGTTCAACTATAAAAGCACCAATTATTGGACCTAAAATACTCCCGGCTCCACCAATCAACATAATAACAATGGTATTCACCGCGATCATAACATCAAAGACCTCATCGGGACCGATAAACGACATCCAGTATGCATAAAGAGCACCGGCTATACTGGTAAAAAAAGCACTTATAGCCCAGGCTATTACTTTATGATAAGTAGTATTAATCCCCATGGAATTTGCTGCATCTTCATTTGCCTTTATGCTTCGAATTCCAAAACCTAATTTTGATTTTATTATAAAATATAAACATAAACTGGTAATTACCATTAAAGCTAACATTGCTAAATAGAAGTAATTATATACTACACCCGGAGCTTTATCTATAATGGGCAAGGTAGTTCCCATAGCTCCTCCGGTTACTTCAGTTGCATTTTGCACTACCGACAAAATTGCCCCGCTCATTCCAATCGTTGCAATAGCAAAATAATGACCACGAAGTCTGAGTACCGGGAGTCCTAATATAACACTAAACAAAATTGCAGTAAAAGCCGCTAAAGGAACAGCAACTAAAAAAGGCAGCCCTTTACTCATAGCGATTGCAGTAACATAAGCCCCTATCCCAAAAAACATAGCATTACCGAAAGGTAAATAACCCATATAACCGGACATAAGATTCATTCCCTGGGCAATTACCGCATACATAAAGATGGTAGTAATCACCCTAACCCAATAACCTGATAAAAAACGCGGTAAAAAGATAAATAAACCTAATGATATTATTAAAAAGAAAATATTTACTTTTTTATTATTTGACACCTATCTCAACTCCTCCTCCTTCAAATAATTTTTAAATTAACCAAAAAACTTTTTACCCATAAGTCCATAAGGTCTCCAGAGTAATACACCAACCATAATTACCATACCGATAGCCTCCTGCCATTGTGAACCCAAAAAGGATGCGCCTGCAACTTCTGCAAACCCCAAAAGCAAACCTCCGGCAGCGGCTCCCCAGATATTTCCCAAACCACCTAATATTGCTATAATAAATACTTTTCCTACGATAATACCTATAAGATGAGGTGAAAAACTATAGATGCTTGCCCAAAGTGAACCGGTTAGACCTGCTAAAGCGGTCCCTAAGGCAAAATTAATCATATACATCTTTTCCACATTAATCCCTACTGCCTGAGCACCTTCTTTGTCTAAGGCAACTGCCTGTATTCCTTTCCCGGTTTTTGTTTTCATCATAAAAAGATAGGTTAGATAGATTGTTATTCCGGCTACGATAAAAGATAAAAATTTAATTAAGGGAACATAGGCATCGCCGAATTGAAAATTACTACCAGCGTAAGTAAGGCGTATAGTACGATAATCAGCAGACCACACTTTCAATATAACGTTTTCTATAATTAATCTAACCGCAAAGGTTAAGATAAGAGTAAAAACTATTCCACCTTTCAGAAAGGGTTGTAATAGTCCGCGATATATTATTGCTCCCAGAACAAAAAGAATAGCACCGGACATTATCATACTAATAAATGGGTCTATGTGGAAAAAATTAAAAAATTCCAGGGAAATATAAGAACCCAACATAACCATTGCCCCGTAAGATAAATTAATTATTCCGCTAATGCCCCATTGTAAGGAAAAACCTATACCCATTAAGGCATACAATCCACCCAATAAAATAGCGTTTACTAACATTTGTAATACCATAAAAACAAACTCCTTTACTTTAACTTTAAAATACAAAATATATAAAGTATTTCTTTATTATTGTAAAAACTCATTAATAACTATTAGGTAAAATTTACCTCCTTATCAAACCAATTATATCCCGAATAGAGCTATATTTTTTTCTAATCAAATATTCTTTAATTTCTTTAATAATTTCTAACATTACATAAGGATTATTAAAATTGGCTGAACCCACTTGTACTGCACTCGCTCCGGCAAGAAACATTTCTATCGCATCTTCGGCACAGCAAACTCCGCCTACTCCTATAATTGGTATATTTACAACTTTTGCGGTTTCCCAGATCATCCTAACGACTATCGGCCTTATTGCCGGACCAGACAATCCTCCCATATAGTTTCCCAAACGCGGTACCTGTTTTTCCACATCTATCGCCATTCCCAATAAAGTATTGGCAATGGTAATAATATCTGCACCGGCTTTTTCAGCTTCTAAGGCCATTTCTTTTATATCGGAAACATTGGGTGATAACTTGGCAATAATCAGTTTTGAGATATTTCTTTTTATATTAAAAATCAACTGATACAATCTATCCTTATTAATACCAAAAGATATTCCATCATTTAGATTAGGGCAAGAAAGATTTATTTCTAAAGCAGATATTTCTTTAATTCTGCTTAACTTTTTTGCTAAATTACAAAAATCTTCAAGTGAATTTCCTGTAAGAC
>Ga0222684_1000497_pt1 | contig 9734 bp, 18 predicted proteins | sample AntAcemetage1075_FD_181150 | JGI IMG/M metagenome (GOLD analysis project Ga0222684, IMG submission 181150) | Saline water microbial communities from Ace Lake, Antarctica - #1075 | ecosystem: Environmental > Aquatic > Non-marine Saline and Alkaline > Saline | place: Antarctica: Ace Lake...
TCAAGTTCTTCAAATTCAAATCCTGTAAGTTCTTGTAACTCAAGACTCAGATCTTTAAACTCTTCCATTACTAGATCCATTTCCCACGCACTTTCATTTAGTTTATTATCCGCTAATCTCAAAGCTTTTATTTCATCTTCTGATAGATCAGTTGCTATAACACATGGAGCTTCTTCTCTATTCAATTTCTTTAATCCTTCAAACCTACAATGCCCTATAATTATTTCATTATTTGAGTCTATTACAATCGGCTGAACCATTCCAAACCTTTCTATACTTGCCGCAACACTTTCAATCTGTTTCTTGTTGTGTACTTTTGCGTTTTTTTTGTATGGGATTATATCTGAAAGCTTTATGCTTTTTATTTCCATATCTGGTTTTTTAGACATTATTATTTGTTATCATTAAAAGTTTCTTTCAAAAGAATATCTATCTCTTCTATTGGAGTTGCACTACTAAAATGAATTCGATATTCCATATCGCAAGAACTTTTTCCATTATAACTTATTTGATAAAAACCGTCTTTTACGCCAATAATTTGACATTCATGACCACGATCATCTTTAATCTTAGTACCATTAGGCAAAGGGGTAAACGTTTGAGAGTCTGCCAATATAACAATCTTATCTTTATACTTTCGAACTGCTATTGCTGTCATAAGTGTTAAAATTATACTATAAAATAGATCTTTTTGCAAGGTAAATAGTTGTTTTTATTCACCTTCTGGATAAAATATCTCTTCACTCTCTTCATTTTTCTTTTTGTTGTTGTCCAATACATCTTGTATTGATTTGCATAGAGACATAATACTATCTATTAAATTATTAAAAATTATTTACGTTTCTTTTTATTGCTTTCAAAAACTTTATCCTGAAACTTAATTCTAGTTCTACAGATAGCACTTCCGACACTACTGTTATTCTTATCAGATCCAACCAGGTTGCCTTCTGCGTCGTATACAGTTACGTTCTGGTTGTCAATTACACAACTGATCAGATTACAATTGTTACATTTCCATTCTTTTGGCATAATCATTTTTGGTTAAGTGGATTGAAAATAGTTGTTTTCATAAAATACGCTTCTGCTTCGTCTTTTTTGTTGTCTATAATTTTTTCAAATAAAATTCTTTGATGAGTCCATAGCTGGTGTGGGTCATTTCCGCCAAACACCTCCTCAGCATACTCACAACACAACTCATTAAAGATGTCGTAGGCAGGAAACTCCGTAATAGATTTTCTGGTAGCTCTAAATGCTCGTTCTTTAGTCGCAATTTTCCAGCCATATTTATGCTCAAACCATATATATTCAGTCTCTAACCTACACCCATTCTCATGCAACCACTTAGATAATTTCAATGATGTGTGTGTTTTTTCTAAATTAGACATAATTGTTTATATTATTAATTGAAATTCACCGGCATTCCCGGCAACTAATCGAAAAGTATTATTTCCCGGTTAGTATTTGTTTTTCTTTTTATTTAATTAATGAATTAAGTTTAATAATCGTTTCTTTTGTCTGGTCTAAGTGTGTGCATTCTACTCCGTTTTCTTTGGTTAGTTTCCAAATAATAGTTTCTCCGTTTTCTAACTCTATAACAATTGAATGTTCTTCATGTATATTATACTTATAGCGTAGTAAAAAATTACCAGAATCAAGCAAAGCCTGCATAACTCTTGGCAGGGTGATGGAAAAACCAAGAGCTTCGCAATCACATAAATAATTAAAACTAGTATTTATAACACCTGATTTAAAATCTAATATTACCGCCTCATTCTTCCCTCCATTACAACTTAAAAGTAAAAATGGATTCAAACTAGGGGATTGCCTATAATAAGATTTCCCAACAACAAATTTTTCCTTCTTAACAGCCTCCTCATACCCATTACACTCAGGGTGGTTCAACTCAATGACTCTTCTTCGAAACTTTTCGTAAATATTAAGCATTATTTTTTAATTAATGAATAAAGTTTTTCCAAAACTGCCGATATTCCACGGTTATAATTTTTTAGTTAGTACAATCCCCCTTGCAACGTTCTTTTGTCTCTTTAAATACCCTTTACACTCCAAGCTGTAGATCCTGCGGTGTACTAATAATATATTTACTTCTTGATATCTAGCCATCTCATGAATTGTTGGCATGAATTCATTTGCATCATAAAATATTTTTATAAATTCTAAAAGTTTCCTTTGCTTATATGATATTTTTAACATGTTTGATTAATTAGTTATCTGAATCTAAATATTTTAAAAATTCACTAGTTAAGCGATTAAAATTTACCAGTTAACATGATCCCTCTCCATATACCTTTACCTCCATGCAACAAGTACCCTTTACGTTCTAAACTAGCTATTCTTCTGTGTATCAATGATACTTGTGTCTTCTGATATTCTGCCATGTCAATTAGCCTTGGCATAACTTTATATTCTCTATTATATTCTTTTACGAAAGATAATAACTCAATCTCTTTCTTTGTTATCGGTCTAATATAACAAAATGGGCAAGTATATATTCCTCTATCTTCATACATTATATTACCGTTGTTTAACTTAAACATACAAACATATTAAATAAATAAATTTGGAGCGGAAAAAGGGACTCGAACCCATGTGTCCTGCTTGGAAGGCAGGCATAATAACCAACTATATGACATCCGCTAATTTGTGGCTTTACACAGCCGCTAGGGCTTCCCACTCCTGCAACGTCTTGCAAGTGATACCTGTAAACATTCAGGTCTGCTAGTAAGCATCATTGAGAGGCTTTCAGGGAAATGGATTAATTAAACTGTCAAGTATTTGATAGAGAAAACAAAAGTATAGTTTTTACTATATTGATTAACTCAACACCGAGATTATAATCTATATAACTTTAAAAGTCAACCCTATTTGGTGGTATTTTTTCAGTTTAATTATATAATGAAATTGGGAATGAGTTTTTTAAGCGTCTCATTCTCCGCTTAATCCTTAACAATTAAGAATGAAAAAAGAAATCATCAAACTCAGTGATTCAAAAAATGTTAGAAGGATTAAAAAATTAAACAATAAAATTATTTCTAAAAATGAAAATATTTGCAATGGATTTTTAAGTTTTTTCGACAAGATAGAAGCTATGTAATACCACTCCCCTATTTTAATTTTATTTCAGTTTCATCATTGATGATTCTAGTTTCGCGATTCTAGTTTCTCACCCATTTTTATTAGTTTCTCGCTATTTTTTTAAAAAGTTTCTTGCGGTGGGGGAGTGGTGGATATTAATTAAAGTTTTCTATATTTTCGAGCATTGTTTCTTTAACAAATTCTCTGCCATTATCAGCGTCAAAAGTTGTTGTATTTTTGTTCTCTTTATCCTTGAAAACTACTTCCATTTCTTCCAAAAGATTTCTGACCTTTTCGGCTTGCCTTTTACTCCATCCAAAATGTTTTATAACATCTTCTATTATGAAGCTTTCGTTTTCATACAGATATTGAACTATTTGCTCAATGTCTGGTTCAGTGATTTTATATATATTTCTCCTCACGAACTTGTTTATAGGTATATTAAAAACAGTGGAGTAAAGCCTAATGATATGAGGTTTTATTCTGCTAGTTAGTAACAAGCAAATCTTTAAAATTAACCACAAAACAAAATATATCACAGATAGAAAGGTGGCATAGATAAACAGAAAAACAGAAGCAAATATACTTATAAAAGCTCTCCATATTAATATCAAAGTGTTTTTTACAAAATTATTCATCACATTTAAGATTAAGAATTAAAGGTAATTTACTAGATGGTGTTTCCAAATAGCAATTTTTATAAATTGGAGGATTGAAATTTCTACAATTAAATACACACAAAATAACTATACCAACTGAAACCATTAATAGAAAGAAAAAATAAAACTTAATCCCATCTGATCTCTTTTTTGATTCTGAAATTTCCTCTTCATTATCCATATTATTTTATTATAAATCGAAATTAGACCATCTGTTTCCTTTGCTTAGTTTACCTTCCTTGATTCTCACACAGTTTCCATAATGACCAACTGTTTCTTTTTCCATTCCTGCTTTTTTTAAATAATCTTCATAATTCATGTTGTGACGACTTAGATGGCTTAAGTCTTTAAATTCTCCTTTTTGAATAACTAAGTTAGGTTTACGTTGTTTTATATTAGCAGAACACCCATTGCAAAATTTTCTATTTCCAAAAGCAGGGAATTCATTTGAACAAGTTTTACATCTCTTTATATAAAATAATTTAACTATCTCATGTTCTTCTGAAAGTTTTATATATCCATCTGCTACTAATTGTTCTAAAGATTCACTATCTGTGATAAATTCTATCGGAGGATAAGAGCCTAAAGATTCTCTGTAGTTTATTATGAAGTAATAGATTTGGTTTTGCTTTTCATTCATTTTTTATTTATTAAAGGTTAAATTCTTTTTTAAATAGTTTTTCGGCAATTTTTAGTCCCTTTTTTCTATTAATTAAATTATGTTCTGTATAAAAAATACAATTCTCAGTTCTTTTAATGTAATTAATCAAAGCCTCTTTTTTTGTAGGATATGCATATCTTTTTTTAGAATCTTTAGATACCCATTTTTTCAAAATTGGGTGCTGTAAAACTTCTAGCCAGTACCCGCAATCTGTTTCTTTTATCACTCTAAAAGTGTGAAGTATTAGAATTCTTTCAAAAATAGTTCCATCTTCATCGTAACAATTATTAAGAAAATACCTGTAATGATCCATTTTTATTTATTAGTAATATGAAAAGTTTTTTGCCCACTCAAAAAATATGTTTTATAAAAGAAATTATATATTTTTTTGGCTTCTGGATCTTCTGATCGATCCAATATAGTCATCAATATTTTAAATAACGAGTAAGTCATCTTATAATGTTAAAGAAATAGAATCTAATATCTGAAGCTCTCTCTCTCTTCATCTGTAAGTTCTTTTTTACTTTCCATTTGAAAAATAGATGGAATTCTTATCTTTTTAATCCAATCTATATAACTGATATCTTCATAATTTTTTTTATATTTATTCCAGTCAATCGATAGTTTTTCTTTTCCTCTTTCAAGTTCTAAAACTTCACACTCACACAACGAATCACTCCATTTGTTTTTTCCTCCACACCAAGTGCAAACCCATTTCTCATACTCTGGTTTTTTGTTTTCATCTTGTTTGTATCCACAAGGTTCAATAAAATTTATCTCCGAAGCAAAGAAATCACCGCCAGGATTTAGGATTTTCTGATCTTTCTTAAAAATCTTATAATCATTCCAGTTTTTAAAAACTTCTTTGTAAAATAAAGCATCTAAAAATCTCATTCTTTGTAATCCTGGATTTCCTCTAGTCAATAGAGCTATCTTGTACTTGATTGGTTTTGACATTTGTTTTTTATTATTAAAATAAAACTTGTTGCTGATCTTCTTGAGAGCATTCTAGCAAATGTTTTCCTATACTAGGATTTACCATATTCCTCAATATTTGCCTTTTGTTACTAATTTTATACTTATTTAAGTCAAAACCATAAACAACAGAATTCCCACCTATTTCATTATGTTTCCTTTCATCATGATCTTTTAATTCAAAAATATTAAAATTAGACCAGAACAAATGTCTTTGTAATAATCTCCCGGAGATTAATGGCTCATAATATGGCTTTACATTTTCTATCAACCATTTAGTAGAAGATGGTGCAAAGTGTTTTAATAATAAGATTTCTTGATACAATTTCATATCTGGATACTTCATATCATTCCTATCATAAAATATCTTTTCATTTGAAAAAACTAGACAAGAGTGAGTAGGGCATGGAGGAGAAGACCAGATAAAATCAAACTCCTTGTAATTATCAAGTAAGTATTGATGGGCATCTCCAATTATGACAGTATCATTAGGAAATAAATCCTTGTACACCCCTGCAATATCTTTGTTAAATTCTACGGCTGTTATATCGTGTTCATCTCCCCAAAGCTTTCTATTCCCACCTATACTGCAATATAAATTTAATATTTTCATTTTATTTTTATTTAATTAATAAGTTTTTGTAACTCTGGACTCTTCCTCGATTATTTCATCATTCCATCTTTTTCCATTTAACCAAGTAGAAGCCATTGGCATATTATAACCTACGAACATCGGATTATTAACTTGGTTCTTTATTGCTTCTAGTATTAAAGGAAGTAATTCTTTTGGGTGTTTTGCTTTTATAAATTTATTTAGAGAAGTTTCTTTACATCCTCTGCTGTTTGGATATTCTTTCCAAATAATTTCAAAATCTTCTTTGTTGAGATGTTTTACTTTACTTTCCTTTCCTTTACTTTCCTTTACTTTACTTTCCTTTACTTTACTTTCCTTTACTTTACTTTCCTTTACTTTACTCTGTGATATTTCACCAAGGTCGTCTTCCAAAATACCTTGGTCGTTCTTTGGTCTACCACCGGAAGAACCAGGCTTTCTTTTATCTCTACACCTTGTTCTTTCTACCATTACAGAATTATAAACCTCTTGAACCATTTCTGTTGAAATTTTATCACCATTAACTAAAAGTAACTTACAACTTTTTATCAAATATGAAATAAACACATCAAATTCCTCCATATTCATATCTAAATCATAAGCTATAGAAGCCTTATTATATTCTTCTGACAGATCAAGCCAACAATCCTCTGATTGAGCTATTTTATTGTTTAAAGCCCAAAATTTACCTTCTCCAGCCCAACCATATTTTACCCTCAAAGTCTTAAACTTTGCGTGTTCATGCGAATATACTTCATGTCTATAATAATCAATATTTTTCTTCATAGTAGGGATTAATTATATGAATAAATAGACTTCCCACCACAAATATCCCCTACAGACGAAGGATGGGAAGCCAATTTATAAATACAATAAAACATCTGTAGGGATTAATTAGTAAACATACTATATAACAATATTCCGAAACAATCAAGCTATAAATATTTATTTAAGCAAAAATCATATTATAATAATTTGATGTTTCGAAACATTGTATCATGAAATTAGTTCTAAAGCAAAATACTTCTATTTGAAGTATTACTTCTGTTGACTCTACAGTGCTTTACGTTGGAGTAATAACCCTTATTCCTTCTATATTTTTCAATTAGTCTCTCTGTAACCCTTATTTTTCTATCTAAATCATAAGGAGAGAGTCCATGCATCTGCAAGGCTATAGAATTAATGAGTGTTTTCTCATAGTTTTTTTTACGAGAGTCAAATTTTAAAGATTTTTCGAGTGTTTCTTTTGAAATTTTCATTGGTAAAAAGTTAATTAATAAGTTTGTGAATATCCTTAATCTTAGCCTTTCCAGCTGCTAATCCCACAATAAGCTTTTCTATCTTAGCCTCATCTAATTCTATTCTATGAATTATTAAAGCATCCTTAAAATTTGGGTTATAAGATATGTAATCGCACCATTTCCTTTCACTTACATACAATTGCATTTGCATTTGCCACATGTACTTAGACTCGATCCCTTTTACACCGTCTAGAAGCAGTTTAAAGTGGTTTTTATCATTCACTGATTTAATTTCGATTAAACCATCTTCACCAACCAAACCATCTGGTGAACAACCAACGAACTCATCAAGCTCAATGAAACCAACCTCCACAACTTTAACGCCTCTCTCAAGCTCGTACATCTCCCTTGCGATTGGCTCTAGTTCATTTCCTCGATCTATATCGGCGTTAGAATAGAACTCTTTTTCACCTGATGAATAAAATTCTGACATAAGATCTAGAATGTAAGTATCAAGACCTTTTCCATTAGCAGAGATTGCTTGTGCATGACTCGCCGTCATCCTTCCTTTCCTGGCAGTAAACCAAGCTGGCGTACCTTGTTCACAACTTATAATTTTCATAGTTTAAATGTTAAATGATGAAATAAATTTATATAGAACCATTTGATTTCCAACTCTTTCAATATGAAACTTAGATTTTGTTGCTTCTGTATATCCATTGTCTGATAGAAATTTAATGTATTTCTTCTTCTTTTCAAGAGCTTCTGTATCAGCTTTTTCTTTGGCTTCCTTTACATCGGCTTCATCTTTGATTCTTTTTTCTTTTCTAAGTCTTTCATCTTCCTTTCTTTTATTTTCATCGATAATATCTTGCTTCTCTTTTTCAGCTTTTCTTTCAACATCTAACACTGCTTGTTTTTTAGCTTCCTCTGCTTGCTTCTCCTTCTCTTTTTGTTCATCTATTAATTTTTGTTTTTCCTCCTCAGCTTCTCTTTTAATTCTAACCTCTCTTTCAATAGCTTGTTTTTTAGCTTCCTCAGCTTCTATCTTTGCTTCTTCCTCAGCTTCTTTTTTAGCTTTCTTTCTAGTCTCTTCTAGTTCTTTTTCCCTATCAAGTTTTTCTTGTTTTTCTTTTAATTCATTAGCTTTTTTATCAAGAAACTCTCCGTGTTTTCCGTTGTAGAACTCTTGAAAAGCTTCTACTGAAATGTCTATAATTTCATCATCAGGAAGAAGTACATTGATTTTTTCTAGCATTTCTTTTCTTCGTGGGAGTAATGCCATCATCGCTATTTTAGCCTTTTCTTCTTTGATTTTATCTTGCTTGTCCTTTAGTTCTTTTTCGAGAGGCTCTATAATAGCAATCAAATCTTTTTCAGCCTTAATAACCTCAGAAGCAAAATCTCTCGCCTCTTGTCTCAACTCCTTTCCTGTCTTTGTTATTTCAACCCTTTTAGTTTTAAGGTCTTTTCTTGCTTCATCAACTATCTTGAATCCTACAACGTCATCAATCCCGCTAATGGTCAAAGATTGATACTTTGCATTTAGTGCCTGAAGCTCTGCTTTTTTTGGTGAAAACTTTTCAATGTTTAAGTTTTGCATAGTAAATTGTTATTAATGAAATAATTGACAAACTAATTACTTGTTATATAATTCAAACTGTTAGGAATTTCCTAATAGTTCAAAATTGATTATTTTTGTTCATCTTCGCTCTCTTCTATTTGATTTTTTCTCATTGAAATATATTTAGCAACTTCTTTTCCTTCTCCTTTATTTAAATGGTAATACTCGACGAGATCTTCCATTGTTTCAATAGCGTCAATTTCCTTTTTGAAAGAAATATCCATATCAAGGGGGTTGTCTACGTTGTAATTATCGTTATCAATAATTTCTATATTTTGGAATACATCAGCAAAATGTTGCTTACACGCTTTCTTTATAATAGTTTTTAAAGCCATCTCAGCAAACCATTGTTTCCATATAAAATCAGTTCTAGCAACCTTTCGGTGTTTATCTATGTCCGCTTTATTTAAAGTCGTTAGAAAGTCTCCTCTTTTGTTTTTTATTATACAATAACCACCAATAATATTTGATTCACTCCTATTAAACGGATCTCCTATTTTGTGAGAATATAAAACTTTCCCGCTTTCTTTTGAAAATGAAAAGTCATCTCCAGTATAAACAAGCTGAACATCTACTGTACTTTCTGGATAAGATAAAAACATCTTATTTTTATAAGCAATGTAATCATAACTAATCCCAGTAGATTGAAGTGTAATGTGTACTCCATCGAAAACTAGACCATCATTAGAAACTCTTTTATAAAGATCAGCCATCCTTTCATCAGTTACTTTTTGAATCCACTGATTTTTTGCTTGATGAGTTTTTCTGTCTTTCTCCAAAAACAACTTCATAATGTATGAAGAGAATCTTTCAACCTCTTCTTGGTTGTATTCTTTTAAAAGAGAGATGATTTTTTGCTTTGTCATAT
>Ga0222684_1000526_pt1 | contig 9515 bp, 8 predicted proteins | sample AntAcemetage1075_FD_181150 | JGI IMG/M metagenome (GOLD analysis project Ga0222684, IMG submission 181150) | Saline water microbial communities from Ace Lake, Antarctica - #1075 | ecosystem: Environmental > Aquatic > Non-marine Saline and Alkaline > Saline | place: Antarctica: Ace Lake | collected...
CTCTATACCAAACCCGCACCAAGGTTGTTCCCGGTGAAGGAAATAGTCATTCAAAAGTTATCTTTATTGGTGAAGCTCCGGGGGAAGAAGAAGACTTTAAAGGAAAACCATTTATTGGAAGAGCCGGGCAACTTTTTTCTAAAATTCTACAATCAGTCGACATAAAAAGAGAGAATATCTTCATAACAAATATGCTGAAATGCAGGCCACCCGGAAACCGTAATCCTTCAAAAAGTGAGATAGAAACCTGCCTGCCTTATTTGGAGGCTCAGATCGCATTAATCAACCCAAAAATCATTGTAACTTTGGGGAATATACCTACTCAGTTTTTTCTCGAAACGACAAAAGGAATTACAAAACTACGAGGTAATTGGTTTGATTGGCTGGGGGAAATAAAAATATTTCCCATGTTTCATCCCAGCTACTTATGCAGAAATGAGAGTACATCTCCCGGAAGTCCCAAGGCAAAAACTTGGAAAGATATTCAAACCCTTAAAGAAGCGATGGATGATTTATAAAAATTGCAATAAACAATTTTTTATTTTTTTATTTTTCCTTAAACATTATTTCTTTTTCTAATGCTTTCTTTGCATTTTTAGCATGTTGCCTCATTAATGTTTCTGCTAGTTCTTCATTTTTTTCTTTTAAAGATTCAACAATTTTCTTATGCTCTTTTACTGCTTCTATCTGACGTTCTTTTCTAGAAATAATTACAGCAAAATTTTCCCTTAATTTCTTATTAAGGTTATCTAGCAATAAAATTAATTCTTTACTCTCACTGCATTTTTCTATAATTTCATGAAATTCTATATTTAAATTAGAAATTCTTTTAATTGATTTTTCTAAAAGAAGGATTTCCATTTTTTCAATATTCTCTTCCAAATATTGTATTTCTTTAACGGTAATATTTTTAACAGCTTTTCTAACTGCCAAACCCCTTAAGACTCCCCGGATATCATAAAATTCAGATAAATCTTTCATTGTAGGAAGCGGTGCAACTTTTACTCCTTTGGGCGGAGAAGGAACCACCAATCCTTTTTGTTGTAATTCAATAATCGCTTCCCGGACAGGCGTTCTACTAACTTTCATCGCTTTCGCCAGTTTAGATTCTACCAATCTCTCCTCAGGCTGTAATTTACCCTGAAAAATGGCATTACTTAAAACGGAATACACTTTATCTCTTATGGCGATTTTTTCACTTAGATCCCCTTTTATATTATAGGTCATTAATATTATCTCCTTATCTTATTACATTATCGTACAACGGCTTCTAATTTTTTTCCCTCATACTTTTTAAAGAAAAAGAAAGGTACTAAAATGCCAATACCAAGAACTGATAATAAATGATCAGGATACATGAATAAAATTCCGGATGCAGTAAACAACGCACCCGCTAAGCAGGTGGCTTTAAGAGCCTCTAAAAGAGGCAAAATTCTTGCTGGTTGTTCTCTTCTTTTTTTCTCTTTCTCTTCTTGATATTTTACATACTTTCTAATTTTGGTCTCATCCAGACCTATAGAACTTACACAATATCCCCGGCTCCAGAAGTGATTTCCCCAATAGGGCTTCTTCTTGAGAGTAGGAAAGCTTTTGAAGAGTTTTATTGCTGTTTTTCCTTTTAGCATTCCCATTACTGAGGATATCGATAATCTGGGAGGTATAGAAAGTATCCTATGTATATGGTCCTCTTTTATATTCATTTCCAGTATTTCTATATCCTTCCATTCACACAACATCCTTAAAGTTTGTTCTACAAATTCAGCCACTACACCTTTCATTATTTTGTATCTGTACTTTGGACACCATACTATGTGATACTTATATTGATAGATTATATGAGATAATTTCTTCCATTTAATCATATCTTATCTTAACATATATTTCGGTTTTTATGGTAAAACCCTTTAACCATTACCACCTTCAAAGAAGGTGGTTTTTTAAGTTAAAATAAACATTCCTATAAAGGTTACTGACATTCCCGTAACACTACCATAAATTCCAAGTGGAGAATAATAAACAGAGTAGAAAACTATTCTTATGAATTAATCTGAATAGAAATTATAAAACGATTTACATTTTATCAACTTTGAAAATGAGTCAGTTTTAGTATGTTAATATCATTTTACTGATGATGAACAGAAACCACTCCACATCAATTCATAACCATAACCATGCAAGTTTATAATAATTTTTAATTATTTTTAATATTCTTATACTCTCTACATTTTTCTAAAAAAGCTTCAAATATCTTTAAAAATATAGGGTAATCCTTATACATCTCTTCCGGATGAAATTGCAATCCCAAAACAAAGCGGTAGGCAGAACTTTCAATAGCTTCAGTTATTTTATTTTTTGCCCAAGCTGATATTTCAAATTTTTCACCCGGTTCTATACAAAATTGACCATGAAGGCTATTTACTTTTATTTCGGAAACTCCTAATATTGTATGTAATTGACTACCTTCTTTTAAAGTAATTGTATGTGTAGGAAGACACCCTTTGCATTTCTGTCGATGCAGAACACCTCCAGTATCCATTTCATCTAAAAATTCATAATTTAATTTTCCCCCGGTTATCTCACAAATCATCTGCATTCCCCGACACATTCCCATCAAAGGCACATTTCTTCTCAGTGCAGCCTTAATAAGAAAACTATCTGCAATATATCGATTCTTGTTTTGTCCCCGCAAAGTCCTTGGTCTTCCTTCTACTTCAATCCGATCTCCTTTATCAGAACCTCCACTACCTCCGGACATTATTAATCCATCGACATTATTTAATATCTTTTCTGTCAAACTTTCGTTAATAAATTCAGGAATGATAAAAGGTATTCCTCCACATTTAATAATTGGTTCTATATATTGCCTTTCTAAACGATAATAGGGATTTTCGTCCGTATTTTTTTTCCCCAAATTACAAAAACAACTGATTCCAATTATTGGATTCATTGATTTTACCTCTTTTTTATTTTAATTATATTTACTTTACCCGATGACAGGCAATTTTATGGCCTTTTGAAACTTCAACCAATGAAGGCATTTCTTCTTCACATATTTTACCGACTTTTGCAAAACAACGAGTTTGAAACGGACATCCCGGAGGAAGATCTATAGGAGTCGGAACTCTGCCTTTTAGTAGAATTCTCTTTTTTTTATGGATACTTTTTCTTCCTAATGCAGGAATAGCTGAAAGAAGAGCTTGAGTATAAGGATGATAAGGGGATTGAAAAAGTTCATCAGTTGGAGCAATTTCCATTATCTTACCTAAATACATTACTGCGACACGATCACTTATATAATTAATAACACTAAGATCATGAGCAATAAAAAGATAAGTTAGATTAAATTCTTCTTTTAGCTTTTCCATTAAATTAATAATTTGAGCCTGAATGGAAACATCTAAAGCTGAAACAGGTTCATCAGCTACAATAAATTCCGGATTCATAGCTAAAGAACGGGCAATGCTAATCCTCTGCCTTTGTCCGCCACTAAATTGGTGAGGATATTTTACAATATCCCTTTTGGTTAAACCTACCCGTGATAGCAAGTCAATAATTAAATTCTCTTTTTCAACTGCATTATTAATTCCTCTCATTTGTAAAGCAACGGATATTATTTCCCTAACAGATTTACGAGGATTTAATGAAGAATATGGGTTCTGGAATATCATCTGAACATTTTTTCGAAACTTTTTTATTCCATTTTTACTTAATTTATGTATATTTTCCTCTCGATAAGTAATACATCCAGAAGTAGGCACATATAAATTAGCAGTCATTTTCCCTAAGGTAGTTTTTCCTGAACCACTCTCACCAACCAAACCTAATACTTCTCTATTTTTCACTTGCAAATCTATTCCATCAACAGCTTTTAGTATTACATTCTTTTGTTTTGCTAAAATTTTCCCAAAAAAGCCGGGCGATTTTACAAAATATTTTTTAATATTTTTTATATTTACTAATACATTGTTATTTTCCAATTTAATCTCCATACAAAATGAATGTTATATGCTCTCTAACTGTATAATAAGCATCTTACCTGACGTCCTTTTTCCATCACTTTTAAAAGAATTTCACCTTCTTGGCAATCAGGCATAGATTTATTACACCGGGGATAAAAAGCGCATCCTGAAGGTAAAGCAGCTAAATCAGGTACATCTCCGGGAATTGATTGTATTTTAGTTTTCTTGTCTCCAATTCTTGGAATGGATTTTAACAATCCTTGAGTATAAGGATGTTTAGGATTAAATATTATTTGCTCTACTGAGCCGGTTTCTATTATTTTTCCCGCGTACATAACTGCAACCTTCTGACAAAATTCTGCTACCACTCCCAGGTCATGAGTAACCATAATTATAGCTGTTCCAAAATCATTATTAATTTTCCGCAATAAATCTAGAATTTGTGCTTGTACTGTTACATCTAAAGCAGTAGTAGGTTCATCTGCCAATATTATTTTAGGATTACAAGATAGAGCAATGGCAATAAGGATTCTTTGTTGCATTCCTCCGCTTAATTGATGAGGATATTGCTGGTAAATTTGTTCCGGTGAAGGAAGTCCAACATCTTTAATTAGTTTCAGGACTTTTTCCTTCTCTGCATTCTTTGATATTTTCTTATAATTATGGACATTTAAAGACTCTCTAATCTGTTCTCCTACGCGAAATACAGGATTTAAAGTTGTCATGGGATCTTGGAAAATCATGGAAATTTTATTTCCTCTAAAATGTCTCATCTCTTTAGTAGGTTTTTTTAGTAAATTTTCTTCCTCAAACCATACTTCTCCACCAGTTATTTTCCCCGGATAAGGAACTAATCCAAGAAGAGAAAGCAAAGTGATACTTTTTCCACAACCTGATTCGCCTACCAAACCCAATACTTCACCTTCTTTCATTTCCAGGCTAAGACCGTCTACTGCTTTGACTATTCCACGATAAGTGAAAAAATTGGTACATAGATTACATATTTTTAGCAATTATTTTTATCCTCTTAAATTATTCTAATTTTAGTCGAGGGTCAAGAATATCTCTTAATCCCTCTCCCAATAAATTTATACTCAATACTAAAACAAGTAATGCTATTCCTGGCATAGTGGAAATCCACCAGGAAGTAAGCATAAATGCCCGTCCGGAATTTATCATTGACCCCCAAGCAGGAGTAGGCGGTTGTATACCTAAACCTAAGAAGCTTAAAGATGCTTCTAAAATAATAAAATATCCAACACGTAAAGTTGCTAACACTAAAAGAGAATGTATAATATTTGGTAAAATTTCTTTAAATATTATTTGTACATCACTTTCTCCTAAAGCTTGAGCAGCTTCTATATATTCCTTTGTCTTTTCTGAGATCATTTCTCCTCTACTTAAACGAAAAAAGTTTACCCAGCTTTTAAAACAAAGAATAAGTATAAGATTAAAAAATCCCGGTCCGGTTATTGCCATAAGAAAAATAGCAAAAATTAAATCAGGAAAAGATAATAGTAAATCGGCAATACGTGACAGTATTGCATCAAAACGTCCTCCGTAATATCCTGCTATTGATCCCAATACGGTACCTAGAACACCTGATATACTTACAGTAATTAATCCTACCAATAAAGATACTCTGGCCCCGTATATTATCCGGGAAAATATATCACGGCCAATCTCATCAGTTCCAAAAAAATAGGTGGTACTTCCCCCTTCAATCCAGAAAGGAGGAATAAAACGTTTTATTATGCTAGCCTTCAGAGGGTCATGGGGAGCAATAACAGGAGCAATAACAGCGACTAAAATAAAAGATAATACTATTATTGTACCAATAAATGCAGTACGACATTTAATTAATTCTCTTATAGAATGTTTAAAATTTTTCCACCATATTTTTTTTTCATTAAATTTAATATTTTTTTGTAAATCTTTTTGAGTAACGAAAAGTCCTGTCAATTGATTTTACCTCTTATATCAAATAGATAATTATATACAAATTAAGTTTTCTAATATTTATAAAGATATTTTTGGATTTAGATACGTATAAATAATATCAACGATTAAGTTCGCTGCAACATAAATAAGTGCATAAAACATTACTGCTCCCTGCACTACAGGAAAATCCCGATTAAAAATTGAAGTTACCACTAACCTTCCTAAACCCGGCCATCCAAATATTGTTTCTATAATCATGTTTCCGCCTAAAAGCATCCCTACTTGCAAACCAACGACTGTAACTGTAGGAATAAGAGCATTTCTTAAAGCATGTTTCGTAATTACCATGTATTCACTTAATCCTTTAGTTCTAGCTAGAGTAACATAGTCAGCTCTTAGCACCTCTAACATGCTGGAACGAAGGATACGGGTGGTAACTGCTGCCAGAGCAGCGCCCAAACTGACAGAAGGAAGAACTAAATGCATTATACTATCTTTTAAAGCAGGCCAATTACCAGACAGAATACTATCCAGTACATACATTCCAGTAATATGAATGGGTTTGTAAACATAGGCAATTCTGCCATAAACCGGGAAAATGCTTAATTTAACTGAAAATATTATAATTAAAACAATTCCTAACCAAAAAGCAGGAGTAGATATCCCTAAAAAAGCAAAAGCCATTCCTAATCTATCGATTAAAGAATTTTGTTTTACTGCTGAAATAATTCCAATCGGGATAGATATTATCAATGAAAATAAAAGGGCACATAAAGCTAATTCCAATGTAGGAGGTATTCTTTCGGCAATTAACTCCCATACCGGTCTTCTTTCCTGGAAGGACATTCCTAAGTCTCCGTGAAAAATCCCGGAAAGAAATATTTTTAGCTGGGCTGAAATGGGTAGATCGAGATGAAATTCTCTTTCTAATGCCTGAACTTCCTCAATATTAATATTTCCACCTTTCCCCATCATCTTATCTACGGGATCACCAGGCATTATTCGCATAAGAACAAATATGAGGATTGCAATAATTAACATTGTTGGAATTGCAATAAGAATTCTCTCTAATATCTTTGTGCTTTTCATCTTTGCTCCTATTTAAAACCTTACAATTTTAGGTTACGAAGGAAAAATTATCTCCCTCGCAACCTAAAATATTTTTTAGAACTTCCTATTTAAAATCAGCATCATGTAAATTAATTCGACTATCTGGAATTGGCTCCCAATTTATCAAATCAGCAGAACAACCGGTTAAGCTATTTACACTCCATCCAATATAAAAATAATCGGCATAAATAAACCTTTGCATCTTTTTATAAATTTCTTTTCGCTCAACAGGATCAACAGAAATTGCTCCTTTGGCAATCAAGCTATCAACTTCAGGATTTGAATATTTAGAATAGTTTCCTCTTCCATTGGTAAGAAATTTGGCATCAACATAACCAACAGGGTCTAAGATAGAAGATCCCCAATAGTTAAAAAGCAGATTCCTTTCACCTTTAAGTAATAAAGGTTTTAATACACCCCATTCCCAAAGTCTGACGGTACAGTTAATTCCGGCTTCTGACAACATTCCTGCAGTAATTTCTGCTACTTCTTTTAAATCTGTCTCAGTATCTAATACTATCGATAATCCATCCGGGTAACCCGCCTCCTTTAATAAAACTTTAGCCAATTCCGGATTATACTCATATTGTTTTAATGAACTATCAAACATTTCTTCATATGGGAATAAAGGCCCGGCGAAAAAATTACCTTTCCCACCATACACCATCTCTATCAATAAATTCCCGTCAAAAGCATAATTCATTGCCTTTCTAACATTTATATTATCAAAAGGAGGTTTGGATAGATTCATTTCTAAATTATAAGCACGCGTTCCTTTGGCATATTTAACTACAGTGTTAGAATTTTTTTCAATTAGTGGGGCATCTGTTGTAGATACATTTTGAACAATATCACACTCTCCGCTTAGGAGTGCTGCTATTCTGGTACTACTTTCTGGAAGCACTTCGAAAATAACCGTTTTCATTGGTGCGATTCCTACCGGAGGAAGATCAGGTGAACCTCCGTAATATTCTTCAAAACGTTCCATAACAATTCTTTCATTAAGTTTACCTTCTACAAATTTAAAAGGACCTGCCCCTATGGGATGTTTGCGGAATTCTTCAGTGCCGACTTCTTCCAAGTAATCTTTGGGCACGATTTGTTGATGAGGCAACATTTTTAATAGAACTGTCCACGGTTCAGACAGTTTAAATAGTACGGTGTAGTCATCAACCGCTTCAATACTTTCCAATGGACCTAATAGGCCTTTACGAGGAGAACTTTCTCCGTCCATTCCGCCTTCTTTAATAATTCTATTAAAAGTAAACTCAACATCTTCAGCTGTTAAAGCTTCTCCATTATGAAAAGTTATTCCTTTTCTAATTTTAAATTCACATGTTTTATCATTCAACCATTCCCATGATTCAGCAATCTCAGGAACAATTTTCATATCAGGTCCTCTTGTAACCAGTCCATCAAACATATTTCTTATTACTGTTTCTGAAGTCCTGTTTCGATGATTAGCTGGATCTAAACTAATAACACCTTGAAGTAGACCCACAACTAGGGTGTCTTTAGAAGCAGCAATTACATTCATGACTAATCCAAATAATAAAACCGTAACTAAAAGCAACATTAATATTTTTTTCATTTTCATTCTTTATCCTCCTTTGATTATATTGTTCTAAAACTAAATAATAATTAAGCTTATACTTATATTTTTCCTCCTCTCTTTATTTTTTGGACCTTTCTAGTTTTTTCTTTCCAATCCACTTATAGATCTATGTGAAACGAATAAATTTTATTATGCGGCTTTAATGAATTATTGATTCTTTCAGCAATCCTGTTTTTTTATTGAATTTTTTAATCAAATCATCGATTTTACCGACTTGCTGGTGAATGCCATTCCAGTAATTTTCGTAATCGTACCATTGGGCATTTAATTCTTCCAACTCTTTACCCTGCTGTTCGATCCAGGTAAAGTATTTTAGATTATGAATGCGTTTTCGGTCATTATAGGTTAATTCCTGCATATAATCGGTAGATAGTGCCTGTAGATTACGATGATAATCAATAGCTGCATCGGTTTCATTATAAGAACCAAATTCTTCTTCTAATTCTTTTAATCGAGAGCTATACATTTCCATTGAATCGGTAAAGACAGTTAAAACTATGTCCTTTTCGGTTAATTCATAATATTTAGCAAACTTGATAGCCATTATCATATTGGCTGCGCTGGAAATTCCCATTAGTGGTAATTTTTCAATTATGTCTGCAGGAACACCTTTTTTTCTTAAATATTTCTGACCGACAGGTTCATTAAATAAACGAATTATTCCCATACTATTATTATCATCTACGTCAATAATCATATCAGTATTTCTCACATTATGAATCCAGGGAACGTGTTTATCTCCTATACCTTCAATACGGTGAGCACCAAAACCATTAGCAAGCAGAGTGGGACATTGTAAGGCTTCTCCGGCAGCTATCTTGCTGGTAGGGTATTTTTCTTTCATATAATCTCCACAACCCAGGGTACCAGCTGAGCCGGTAGTTAAAACT
>Ga0222684_1000531_pt1 | contig 9460 bp, 17 predicted proteins | sample AntAcemetage1075_FD_181150 | JGI IMG/M metagenome (GOLD analysis project Ga0222684, IMG submission 181150) | Saline water microbial communities from Ace Lake, Antarctica - #1075 | ecosystem: Environmental > Aquatic > Non-marine Saline and Alkaline > Saline | place: Antarctica: Ace Lake...
ATGGAGTTTAGATTTAAGCTGGTTTACATCTTATCTCGATTCTGTTTATGCTACAATATCTTCTTTAGCTAATTATCTTTCTTTAACTGGTGGCACTATGACAGGGGATATTAATATGGGTGGTAAGGATATTGTTGATGTTGGAAATTTAACTGCTGATTATTTTATTGGAAACGGGTCACAATTAACAGGTCTTGATTTAGACACTTATGTCCCATATACGGGGGCTACTGGAAATGTTGATTTAGGTGCTTATGATTTAATTCAAGATAATAAAAGATTTTCTAATGTAGCTGACAGAACAAATCCCGAAGAGATGATTGCTTATTGGCCAATGGATGATAATGTTTTAGATGTTTATGGAAATCATGATGGTTCTTGGGATGGTGTTGCTGATGGGGGAGTTCTAGCTCTCAATGATGGGGCGAGATTTGGTGGAGATAGTAATATAGAAGTTTCTAATGTGGCTGATTTATATCTGACTGGAGGTAATGGATTTAGTATTGAGTTTTGGGTTAAAAATGAGGGTTTTGTAAATGGCACATTATTAAATAAAGGGAGTTATAAACTTGAATGGATAGTTGGAGAAATTCCTACTTTTGGTTATATTAAAGCAACTGTTGGCGGTTCAAAAGTTACTTCTGGAGATTTATCTATAAACACAAAATATCAAGTAGTCTTGACATTCAATAAAGCAACAGAAACTTTAAGTTTATATATTAATTCAGTTTTGGCAGATTCGACAAGTCTCACAAGCGTAACCCCTTCAGAAGATGATTTAGAAATGGGAGAGGATTTTGTTGGGCTTATTGATGAAGTTGCTATGTATAATAAGCCTTTAAGTATATTCCAAATATTATCACATTATCATAAAATAGTAGATAGTCAGGAAAGATATAATTATTTGAGTAATTATTGGATAAGGGATGATGATGTTTATAGTTTCTATGGGAATATTAGTGTTAATGGAATAGATTTAGGAACAAACACAATCGCAGACGCTGATGTTGGAAATTGGAATACCGCTTATGGATGGGGAGACCACGCTTCCGCAGGTTACTGGAAGAACGACGGAACAGCAACAGCGACGGGAGACTGGGATATTGGTGGTTATGACTTCTCAGCAACTGATGGAGATTTTAGTGGGGATTTAATTGTCAGTAACCAAGCCTTAATTGGTGGAGTCACCTCAACTGTAAGTGTAGTGGACTTAGGAACAGGATTAGCTTCTCAATGGAAAATGAATGATGATTTAGCGACAACAAATGTAGTAGATAGTGTTGGAACAAATGATGGAACTTTAAATGGCGGAGATAATACAGAAGATATTTCGGTAGCAGGTAAAATAAATGAAGCTCTAATATTTAACGGCTCTACAGATTATATTAACATAGGAAATCCTGCAGACCTTCAATTGACAGAGGACTTTACTTTATGCTCATGGATAAAATCTACTAATACTAATAATCAAAGAATAATCTCAAAAGATAATGGTATTACTCAAAGAAGTTATGCAGACTTTTTAACGAGGAATGGGAGATATGGCTCGGTTGTTTGGATTGGTGGAGCTGCAAAAGTTTTGACAACTACAGATTCCATAATAAATGATGGGGAATGGCACTGTGTAATTACAACAATAGACACAACTAACGGGATTATGAAGGCTTATGTAGACGGTGTGTTAGATTCAAATACTTTATCAATAACTGGAACCGTAGATAATGATATTGTAGGTTTAGATATAGGGAGGAGGCAAGACGGCACACAATATTTTTTAGGTGATATTGATGAAGTCAGAATATATGATTTAGTTTTTGACCAATCGAAAGTAAATGGATTTTGTAATGAGGGCAACGGAACAGAAAGCACAAGTTCAGTTTTCGAGATGGGGTTGATACACCAAGTAGTCGCAACAACAGAAACTTATACATCTAGTCATGGATTAGATAGCCTTAAAGATTTAGCAATTGAAGGGGATTTAGAAGTTAATGAGGATGTTTATGTTGATGGTAGTTTCACAGGAGGAGGAGATGCTGATTTTGCTGGAGACTTAACTGCTTTGACTGGAACATTCGGGAGTTCAACACCAACAGATTATGAAGCTGCAGCTGGTGAAAGACTTTCTATTGTTGGAGATAATGAGAAGTTTATGATGGGTGCTGGTAGAGATTCTAGTATTTATTATAGTGGAGTAAATATGATTATTAATCCAAACGAAGTAGGAAGTGGACATGGCTGGTTACAGAACATCTGGCACGTTGTTTCTGATTTCTTCGTCGGTGGAGATTTAGAAGTAACAGGAAATACAACTATCGGGGGAGATTTGAATGTAACAGGTTTTATGAATGGGCAAAATTATGTTACTCAATATCATAGAAATGCAACTATTGATACAACTTCTGCTGATACTTGGATTAATGTGACTTGGGACTTAACTATTGACGAAGAAACAACTTCTGGTTATTCTTTAACTGATTCAAATGCCTCAATAATTATTGAGAATGCTGGAATTTATAGGATTCAAGGTTGTCTCCATCCAAAAAATAATGGTGTAGGAAATCAAGAAGCAAGTCTTTATTCAAGAATTTTAATTAATGAAGTAGAAGCTAAATGTTTACAATTTGCTAATAGCAAAGAATTTAAAACAACTGGGATTGATACAATGCCATTCATAGGAACAATTTACGCAGAAGCAGGACAAAAAGTTCAATTACAATATTATGTAACAAGTTTAAATATAGACTTTGAAGGAGACGCTGTTTTTGATGATGGAGTTGCAGGAAGTATAAATTTTGAGAGGATAAGTAAATAATGCAATACGCTTTAACTGAGAAAAGAGTAAAGAATTTAAGGAACTTAATCTTTATATAGTTTTCTATTGAAAATCTTTAAGTGTTACCATTTTAAAATGTTGATAAATGTTTATAAGTAATCTTATTCTAATAATATTACCTTATTTCAACAAGGGGTTGATTGGGGAATTAAGTAAATATGGAATTAATTAAATACATAGGAAAAGTGGTGAAGGTTGATTTAAAGAATGGTTACTATTATACTGGAACTGTTGAAAAGGCCGACGAGAATTCTATAAGTTTAATTGATAAAAATGGGAAGTGGGTTGATATTTCTGAAACAATGATTTCTTTTATTGTGGAGGTTGGAGGATGAAGGAATGGCAATGTCCCCGATGCCATAGGGTTAGGGAATATGAAAAGAATTTAGTGATTAAACTTTGTAGTGCTTGTCAATGTGAAATGGAGGTTGTGGATGATGGAGAAAGATAAAGAATTAAGGACAATTATAGACTATGGTTTAGCATCTGAAAATGAAAATAAAATAATAAAATTCTTAGATAAAATTTATAAGACATCTATAGATAATCCAGAAATTTGGGAAAAGGAAATCTTTTCTTTTTTTTCAAAAGAATTAATTATTCCTTATTTCATTGTTACTTCCCTCGATGAAGATACTGATTTTATTATAGAGGCTATTAAAAAACAATATTTTGAGAAATTAAAAGGAGGAGTAATTATTTGGAATTCTGATGAATGTTATAAAGATTTAATTCAGATAAAAGAATCATTGGGGACTGGAATGAAACTTAAAGAATTTCTCCCGTTTTTATTTTTACAAAATAATCTTCTAAGACAAATGTTTATGAAAAGATATGACAAAGAAGATACCCGTTTTAAAAACTTTGGGCATAGTATTCAACCAGTTTCAAGAGAAGTTACAAGTAGCAAGGGGATATTCTTTGAAAGTATATTCTTTATAAGCCCTGATGCTGAAGCAATATTCCCATATAAAACTTGGTCAAAAGAGATTTTTGAAAAGTGGAGAATTGAATTGAAAAGGAAACTTAATATGGGCAATCATAATAAAACTAAAAGAAGAGATCCTATAGAATCAAGACTTCGTCATGAAGTATTCAAAAGAGATGGCTATAAATGTAAGGAATGTGGAAAAACAAATAAAGAAACTACACTCCATGTAGATCATATACTCCCTATAGCTCAAAATGGTACTGATGAATTAGATAATTTACAAACATTATGCCAAGCATGTAACCTTGCTAAGTCTAATCGTAAGTGGATTGGAGGAAATAATGACCGCTAAGATATTTGATGACGAAGAAACTGCAGAGAAAGCAAAACGAAAACTTGAAGAAGTTATGTCTCTTGATCCTTATTATGATTCAACACAATTTAATTCTTTAGAACTTAATTGGGTTGAAGGAGATGATTATAAAAATTGGGAAGATGTTAAGGCTGAATCTAAAGAACTAATGAGTAAGGAAAATAATGGGAGAAATATATTCTTAGCACATTCAAGGGATATAATTTGTGGGAAACCTCAATTAGTCCATACTACTATGAAAACAATAGTTCTATTAAAGAAAGTAATTAAGGTAGATAAAGGAGAAGGTGGGGATGGTAGTGTTAGTACTAATTGGAAGTTCCTAGATGATTCTTATGATAAAAGATATGATGGTAACTGCCAATATGAATGGAGTCAAGACTTTTGGATTTATAGGATAATCCACAAATCAAAGGATTATTATATTTTTTCTAAACAAGAACTTGAAATGAAAAATTATGAATTTACTGGAATGATTGTAGATTTAAATGATAGAACCGAAATGAATAATAATCTAAAACTTAAATCTGTATCTAGAGTATTTTTTATGAAAACTTGTGAACCTACTGTCAAAATTTTAAGTAAAGAAAAAATTGTTGAATTAACTAAAGAATTAAAATTAACTAAAGAAACTTGGTTTGATTTTCTTAATCTACATCCATTAAATACTATAAATAAATTCCCAGAATCAACTAACCTTATGCGTTCTGCACAGATATTGTCTGGAAAGATGGATGGATGGCCATTACATTTAGCAGTTATGGGAAAGCCAGGAACTAGGAAATCTTTTGGATATATTGAAACAACTGCATATAAATTTGGAGATGATACTGAAATTGTTGAAGGTGCTAATTCTAGGATTAAAGGACTATCTCCAAGTTTTAAAGAAAAACCTGCAAATATTGGGTATCTAGCCCGTGCAGAAAGGATGGGATTTATTGATGAATTAGGAAAGATGGTAGAATTTGAGATGAATAAACATCAATCTGGAGTTACTAATGTTTTGGGAGAGCTTAATTTTTTATTAGATCAGAAAAAAAGAACAGTCGGTTCTGGTAATGATAATGATTGTATAGTTCAGGCAAATGCTAAATTCCTTTTTGCAACTAATGGAGTTCGAGGCAAGGATTATATTAGTAATCATATTGGACTAATTGACCCAACAACAATGAGTAGAATCATTTGGTGGGTTCAGGATGAAGACGAAATTAATTTAGTATTAAGTAAAAAAGGAATAGAAAGAATCCCCCCAACACCAACACAAGCCCAAGAGGGGGGGGTAGAGAGAGAGAGGGTAGACATGCTTGTGTATGTGTTAGGGGAGAATAGAGACAGTTTTCTTACTGTTTTTGATACTTGTAACAGTTTTATATGTAAAATAGACCCTTTAAAGGTTCAAGATATAGCTAGAGATAGTATCTTAGCATCAAAAGAACCTATGAAAAGTATTTGGAGGTCAAGGTCAGAACATCACATTTCTTTAATAATTGATGGATTGGTTAAGTTTAGGTGTCTATTTGAAGATTATGATAATACTTTCAAACCAATAGAATCTGATTATGTTCGTGCAAAGGCCTTAGTTTATAAGATGGTTAAGAATTGGGATTCAATGGTTTCAATTAGAAATAACTTTGAGGCAGGACTATAATAAAATGAATAATAAAACTCCCCTAACTAAACCCAAATCGGACAAGAATTCTGTAACAACAGTTTTTTATCATCTTATTATGCAATGTTTCCCGATGTCGTGCATGAACTCTTCAATCATGGTTAGGGGAGATTTACAATGAATAATAACTGCCCTTATCTAAAAGGCCATAAATTTTGTACTTATGATAGATTTCATAATAGTTGTTTAAAGGAAAAGAATGTATGTGAATTCCCTAACATAAAAGAATGCCCTTATCTAAAGAAATCTAAGGTAAATATGGATGAAGGAGAGATTATACCATTATCTGATAAAAACCTCTTACAATCCTTTAGAATGTTAAATAAGCCTATTCCTGGTGAGGATAGTGAAGAACAAAATGATTAAAGCAAAACGTTGTAGTAAATGTGGTAAGGTAATAAGGCAAGAGAATAAATCAGGATTGTGCGAACATTGTTATGGAAACAAAATAAGTATGGATAGTCGGAGAAAGAAGTGCCATATTTGTAAGGAAGAATGTTCTGGGAAGAATCTTATTGTATATAAAAAAGATAGTATAATTTCAGTTTGTAAAAAACATTGGTTATATCTCAACGATCCTATGAGAAATTTTAAAAATATGAAAGAATTACGGGAGGAAATTAGTCTGCTTAAAGCATTACATTAGTTGTCATTTAATAATTAATACATCTAATCGAAAGGTTTAAATAGTCTTAAATTATAATAAATATATGAAAACACAAATTAAAAAATGGGGAGATTCAAAGGTATTAGTTTTATCTTCGGACTTTCTAAAATTTAACAATGCTAAAGTTGGAGATTGGATTGATCTATCCGATTGTTTTATTGTATCAGAAAAATTACAGGAGTTAAAAGATGAAAACTGAAATTGATTGTGGCCTTGGAGTAACAATAAATCCTGTTGTTGAGAATAGGATGGGTTTAGATTATTCTGATTATGAAATTAAAAATGCGATGGTGAAAGAATGAAAATAACAAACCATGAACTAATGATTTATACTAATGATGATTATCGGGAGAATGTTTTAAAATGTCAAGCAGGTAGAGATTCAATTAAACAATTCTTTACCGCACAAGAACTTTTAGATCTAAATGAAATAGTGGAGGATAAAAAATAATGGCATACACAGAAGTAGAACCAAAAACTTGGGAATATGAAAAGGATGGAGAATCTATTGAAGGAGTTTTGATAGATAAAAAGTTTGAACTCGGAAAAAATAATTCAAGTTTATATACTTTAGAAACTCAACCTGGAGACTTTACTTTAGTTTGGGGATCAGCAATTCTTGATGAACGTATGACTCTTGTCAAAGTAGGAGATAAGGTTAAGGTAACTTACAAAGGTCTTGGAGAAGCTAAGGCTGGTCAGAACGCACCAAAGATATTCAAGGTAGAAGTAGACAGAGAATAAATTTATTATTAAGCCCTCACTTAGAGGGTTCATATTCAACATGGAAGAAAACGAAAACGATATAGAAACTGCAAGAGGAATGTCATGGTGTAAGATCCATAAGTATTGGCATGATACTATAGATGGTTGTCCTGATTGTAAGTCTGAATTTATAAATAAAACGAACTTGGGGGTGAAAAATGAAAGTAGAAGGAACAAAAAAAGAACTTGAAAATCTGTTCAATAAAAAACCTAGTAAGTTTGATAATTGGTTTTGGAAAAATAGAACTAGAAAAAAGATGAACAAAAAGACTAAAAACATAATAATCTTTTCAGCAATATTCGTAGGAGTTGTTATGCTATTTATATTTGCAGTTCAAATGTATTACGATACAAGCGATAATTATGTAACAACTTATGAATGTTCTCGTCAAATAACAAGTTCTGTTTTCAATGCAGAAAATTTAACATGGCAAAATCAATTAATATTTGCAATTAAACCATTAATAGAATTTCTATTAATATGCCTAGGAATTAGTTGGGTAGTCCATGGGGTTGGATTTAGAATTATAAGATGAATATCCAATCTGTCCATAAAACGAACTCGGTACCACAAAAATCAGTACAGGAGGCGTCGCCATGAAGATTCTAAACTTATACTGTGGAATCGGAGGCAATAGAAATCTTTGGAGTGGTGAGCATGAAGTAACAGCAGTTGAAATTGATTCAGAGATTGCTGCAGTTTATCAAGAGTTATTCCCTAATGATAAAGTAATTGTTACAGATGCACATCAATATCTCTTAGAACATTATAAGGAGTTTGATTTTATATGGAGTAGTCCACCATGCCAAACACATTCCAAACTTAGATATTGTCAGAAGCAGAAAGTTTTTCCAGACATGAAGATATATCAAGAAATAACTTTTTTAAGTACATGGTTTAAAGGAAATTGGGCTGTGGAAAATGTAGTTCCATATTACACCCCATTAATTCCCCAGAAAATAATCCTCGGCAGACACATGATTTGGAGTAACTATAATATCCAAGATAAGGAATTTAGTTTTATAGACCTAAGCAGGAAGAATAAGGAAGAGGTTGCAGCAGATTTACAAATGGAGATACCTAAGTGTAAAAACTCAAGACAACTTATTAGAAATTGTGTAGACCCTCTGATTGGATTACACATATTGAACTGTTCGCAAATTACAGGGAAGAAGACTCAAACTAAATTGGGGGGCAATCTAACATGAATGAATTAGTATTAATTGGGTATATGTCAGGATTTTCATTTGTCATAAGTTTTACATTTTTATGGCATATGTTTAAATTTCACTCCAAAAGAAAATGAAAGTATTTGTAAATAATAGAATGAGGTATGTTAATTCAAGTCGTAGCCTTAGTATAAAAATTAAAAAGCTGGAAGAGAATATTATTAATTATATGAAATATAATAAAAATAATGAAGGGTATGAAAAGAAACTTGGCGAGAGAATATTAGCATTACAAAATTTACAAGATATTAAAACTGCTTGTTCACAAACTAACAGAGGTACGGCTACCAAACCAAAAGGGAACTGATGAAACAAAAAATAACCGATGTAGTAATAGAAATGATGAAAGAACGAGGAGAAGAATATGTCGGCTATGAAGGATTTGGATTTTTAGATGATATTTATTTTGAATGTAAGGATAGGGGAATAGTGAGGGGTATCGGTAGCAATAAAGGAAAATCTCTAAACTATCCTCCAAATAGACAAAAAGCAATTCTCAACGCCTTAGATAAAGATGATAGATTTGAAAAATATTTTATAAAGTGTTGTGGCGGAAGAGAGAACGCTGAGGCAAGAGTAAGAATGTTTAAACTAAAAGAAACGACGGTTATTGATTAACAATGGTAACGGATGAAGATATATTAAAAATTGAAAATAGAATCTATAAAAAATTAAGAGAGCAAGGCTCTTTTGCAATAATTGATGATGGGACTGCTGAAAAAGAATTGTCAAGATTATTACTAAATTATCACAAGGACAGGATTTGATTAGTATGGGAAACACACTAGAAGCACTGAAGATTGAAAGAGACGTTTTAAAAGAGCAAACACAAGGAGAAAAAATTTCTACTTGGAAGTTTTGGCAAGATAAACAAGATAGGGAACTTATACGAAGGCTAGAAAGAATTTGCGATATAAATAATATATTGGCAGGTGCTAGAATCCAAAGAGATTCGTCTAAGCCTTAAATGAAGAACAGATTAGTACAACACG
>Ga0222684_1000535_pt1 | contig 9449 bp, 7 predicted proteins | sample AntAcemetage1075_FD_181150 | JGI IMG/M metagenome (GOLD analysis project Ga0222684, IMG submission 181150) | Saline water microbial communities from Ace Lake, Antarctica - #1075 | ecosystem: Environmental > Aquatic > Non-marine Saline and Alkaline > Saline | place: Antarctica: Ace Lake | collected...
AATCGGTAATAATCCTGCCTTAAAAGCAAAATCAATTCCTTTTAATACTTTTTTCAAACTTCCTGCTCGAGCAATTCTTCTATATTTCTCTTCCTGTAAAGAATCAAGACTGATATTTACTCGATTCAAACCTGCAGCTTTCAGTTTCTCGGCATACTCAGACAGAAAAAAACCATTGGTAGTTAAAGATATATCTTCTAATCTATCTATTTTCCTTAATTGTCTGATAAAATTTACTATTCCTTCTCTGACTAACGGTTCTCCACCGGTTATTCTAACCTTAGTTATCCCCAATTCCACTGCTTCTTGAACAATTTCTACTATCTCTTCATACCTTAAAATCTCTTCATGAGAAATGAATTCAAACTGTCTTTCAGGCTGGCAATAAATACATCTATAATTACATCGATCGGTAATAGAAACCCGAAGGTAGGAAATTTCTCTGCCAAAATTATCTATTAATTTACTCATTCTTTTATTACCTTTCCACTCTGAGAGAGGTCATATCCTCCCAAACTTAAAACTTTTTTCTTAAATTTTTCCGATCGAATAACAGTTAATAATTTTTGAATCTTTAAAGAAGAGTAATATTCTTCAGGTATAATTATATCATACCTTTCTTTGACCACAGGTACAAAATCTAAACGGAAGACTTTGGCAGCAGATAAAATCCCCAGGCCCGCATCTACGCTCCCTTCCGCTACGGAAGAAGCCACCATTAAATGGGTATACTCTTCCTTGGAATAACCTTGAATATCCAAAGGACTAATACCTTTCTTCTTTAATAGGTAATCCAATAAAACTCTGGTTCCTGACCCTTTCTGTCTATTAATAAACTTAATATCCTTTTTAACTAAATCATTTATCCCTTTAATATTTTTTGGATTTCCTTTTTTTATCATTATCCCCTGTTCCCGGTATGTTAGATTCACAACTTTCAATTCTCTCTGAGGAAGCATCTTTTTTATATAGGGGAAATTATATTCTCCACTCTCCGGATCCAATAGATGAGCAGTGGCAAGGTGGGTTCTTTTTTGTTTCAAAGCTAATAATCCTCCCATGCTTCCTACATTAAAAGACACCAAATTAAAATCAGAAAACTCTTCTTGTAGTTCATTCCTCAAAATATCCAAAACTAAATCATGACTCCCGGTCACAATGATATTGTTCTTTATTTTATTTAAATCTTCTATAAGTTCGGCTTCTACTTCTTCTCCAAAATCTACCCCCTCTTTAAGCAAGGGAATACGAACCAGGGCATCTGCTTCTACCAGAGAAGTTAGCACTCCTGCTCCCCGGGAAAGAGGATAAGCCATTATTTCCCCATCTATATTTCCTAATTTTACTCTTAGAAATTCTTCATCTCCTAAATGGGAAACCACTTTATGGGCCATATAGACTTTAACCTCTTCTCGCTTTTTTGCAATCAATCCTAATTTATAGAAAACCAAAGGTTTTAAAAATTGTTCCGCAGAGATAATCGCTGAGACCGGGTAGCCGGGAAGCCCGATAAAAGGAATATTATCAATGATTCCTAAAATTGTTGGTTTTCCGGGCATAATAGCCACTCCGTGAACTAAAACCTCACCTATACTTTTGACAATCTCGGAAGTAAAATCTTTTGAGCCGGCAGAGGAACCGGCTATAACCACTACAATATCATTTTGTTGTTTTGCCTTCTGTAAAACTTTTTTTAAGTCCTGAGGAATATCTTTCACTATTCCGTATATACTTGCCTCTCCTCCCCATTCATAAACCAGACCTTCAATTATTTTAGAATTATACTCAATAATTTTACCAGGACTAATTTCTTCTCCTGGTGAAATCAATTCATCACCAGTAGGTATAACTGCTACCCTGGGCTTTTTGCGGACAAAAAGTTGGTTTACTCCTCCTGCTAATAAAGCTCCGATATCTACCGGACGGATTTTATGATTTACAGGGATAATTAACTGGTTAGCTACCACATCTTCCCCAATGTTACGGATATGCTGCCCCGGAAAAGCGGCGGAAAATATTTTAATTTCCTTAATATTTTCTGCTCCCAGACTATCAGAGATATTACCAGAAATATCTCTACTTTTTTCTTCGCTAACCTTATTCAAAAGGTTAATATCCTCAATCTTAATAACTGCATCAAAACCGAAAGGTATGGGATTACCGGTATTTATAAAATGAAAATCTTGATTAATCTTTAAAATAACAGGAGAAGATTCGGAAGCTTTATAAGTATCCTTTGCTCTAACTACTACCCCGTCCATTGCTGCCGCCTGATAGTAAGGAGAGGATATCCTGGCAAAAATTGGTTCTGCACTAATCCGCCCCAAGGAATTTTCAGTAGAAATTAATTCACCTTTTAAAGGCTGAGTAAGTTTGTATTTTAATAAAGTTTTATAAAATTTTTCTTGAGCTTTTTTTAAAGCTAATTTACTTAAATATATATTTCTCTTCAAGTTAATCTTTCCTCCCTATTTAGTCGTTAGTGAATAGTGAATAGTCGTTAGTTTAAAATACGGGTTTTTCAGTTATCAGTTTACAATTTGTTGAACATTAAAATAATCTAACCATTACTTTACTGCCCTTTTCTAAGCCCTCAATATTTAATCCTATCTTTATTAGACCTGATGCTCGAACCATAGTAGAAATTAATCCTGATTTCCCCAAAATAGGCTCGGCATAAATTTTTTTATTTTTTTCATATACAAACACCCGGATATAGTCTTCTCTTCCCGAATCTGAAACCATATTGCAGGTCAACTCTGCTTCTATTTCTTTGGTAGAATTATAATTATATTCTCCTCCCTGTAACCAGCTAATCAAAGGATTTATAAAAAGATCAAAGATTATCATTGCTGAGACTGGATGGCCGGGCAAGCCAAATATCGGCCTATTGTCAGCTATGGCAAGTATAGTAGGTTTCCCTGGTTTTACTGATACTCCATGAATCAATACACCGGGTTTCCCTAATCTATCAAGCGCTTCCAGGGTAATATCTCTTACCCCTACTGAACTTCCTCCGGAAATAATTACCGCTTCTACCTCATCTTCTTTGATAGTCTTTTTTATCTTCTGCTCCAATAGAATAACTTCATCTTTAATTATCCCTCTATAAACAGGGATCCCGCCTGCCTCTTTAATACAGGCTCCAAGGGTATAAGAATTTATATCTCTTATCTGCCCTATTCGAGGTTCGCCTTCAGCCGGGATTATTTCATTACCCGTTGAAAAAATAGCAATTTTAGGTTTTTTATAGATTTTGATATTAATTTTCCCTATTCCAGCTAAAACTCCTATGTCCTGTGAACGTAATCTGCTCCCTTTTCTTAAAATTATCTCCCCTGTTTTTAAGTCCTCATCCTCTCGAACTACATTTTCCCAGGGAGAAATTGATCTTCTTGCCTCAACGGTAGCATCATCAATCTGTTCAGTATATTCTACCATCATCACCGCATTTGCTCCCTCGGGGAGCATGCCTCCGGTAGGTATTTTTACCACTTCTCCAGGGTTAATCTTAAATTTAGGTTTAACACCCATCTTTATTTCTCCTATAATTTTCAAATAGGAAGGTAAGGCGTCAGTTGCTCCAAAAGAATCTTCTGCTCTAATGGCATAACCATCCATTATAGAACGATTAAAACCAGGCAGATTAGCGGGCGCAACTATCTCTTCCGCCAAAAACCTATGTAAGGATATTTTAATATCGACTTCCTCTATGTTGTTTCGGGTTATTTCCTTTAAATTTAAATGATTTTTTAGCATCGTAATTACCTCATTCGGGGTATTAACTTTAAATAAGGGTTTTACCATATTCACTTTTTATCTCCTTAATAATAATTGTTTATATACATTGTTTTATAAGTATTTCTTTTTTAAAAATTAATATAATTTTACTGCCGAAGCCTTAAAAGTTAAATAAACTTTGCTTCCAAGATTAAGATTCATCTCAAAAAATGACTCTCTGGTAATAATTACTACTAAAGGGATGCTGATGTCTATTTCTAACTTTACCAAATGATTTTGCTCAATAATCTTTGTTATTTTCCCTAAAAATGAATTTCTGGCACTGGATTGAAACTGTTCATAAGATAAGATTATATCTCTAGGGTCAATAGAAATATATGCCAGACCAACTTTTTTACTTACTATGGCAAATTTTATATTTCCCATAGTTTTAAAACGCTTTAAACCATTTTCTTCTACTATTTCTCCCTGAAGAAGATTTTCCGGAACTTGTTTAATAATTTTACCATCCAAAAGAGAAATCACCTCATCAGCTAAGCGATAGGCCTGGGAAAGGTCGTGAGTGGAAAATATTACAGTGGTTTTAATCTCTTCCTTTATTTTTTTAATAATTCTTTCCACCACATCTATGTGCTTTTGATCTATATTTGCGGTAGGCTCATCTAAAAAAAGAACCTCTGGTTCTATCACTAAGGCTCTGGCAATTACCACTCGTTGAGCTTCTCCGCCTGATAGTTGATTCGCCTTTCTATCTTCAAAATCGGAAAGTCCTACTATATTTAAAGCACTTCTAATTTTGCTTTTTTGAACTTTAGGAGAAATCGATCTTATTTTCAATCCATAGGCAATATTATCATAGACTGTAGAATTAAATAAGAAAGGATTCTGATTTACTAAAGTTATTCTCCTTCTAATTTCTAAGATATCAGAATTTGATTTATTGGTAATTTCTTGATCGTAAAAAAATATTTGACCTTCGTCTGCTTTCTCTAGTAAATTTAAAATATTGAGTAAGGTGGTCTTGCCTGACCCGTTTGGGCCGACAATAGCGTAAATCTTACCCTCTTGAAAATTTAAATTATGTACATCTAATACAATTTTATTATTATAAACTTTTTTTATATTTCTAACTTTAAATATTAATTTATCCATTTTTAAGCTTACACTCTCTTACTTTGAAAATAGTGAAGTAAAATATTTATACTAAAGGCAACAAATAGTAATATAATTCCCAGGGCAATAGCAAAACCAAACTCTCCTTTGGTACTCTCCAGGGCAATGGCAGTAGTCATAACCCGGGTACTTCCTTTTATATTTCCTCCCAACATCATAGCAGCCCCGACTTCGGCAATTACTCTTCCAAATCCAGTAATTACCGCAGCCAACACTGCATAACGGGCTTCTTTAATTACCATCCAGGCAGATTGGGCTTCGGTTGCTCCCAGAGTTAATGCGGTATTCCTAACCCTTTTATCAATTCCCTGTACTGCTGAATGAGTGAGAGCAATAATTATAGGAACAGCCAATATGAACTGCCCAATAATCATAGCTGAAGGGGTGTATAACAAACCAAAGATTCCCAGTGGCCCTCTTTTCCGAGAAACTAAAGAATAAACAATCAGTCCTATAACTACTGTTGGTAAGGCTAATAGGGTATTCACCAAAGCTACACTAAATCTTTTTCCCCAATAATCTTTTACCGCCATTAAAAATCCTAAATATACTCCCAATAATGAGGCTAAAATAACAGCAGTCAATGATACTCTTAATGAAAGCAAGACGATACTAAATATTTCACTGTCTAAAGTAAAGATTAAGTGAAAAGCTTTCCGTATCCCTTCGATAATAAAATCCAAAATATCACCTCGATAAATAAATTCGTATCGTGTATCGAGTATCGTGTATCGTGTCAAAAATCAGTATTTCGTGAATCGTATCTCGTACGTTAAAGCGTACAGCGTTTAGCGTAGAGTGTATAGAAAAAAAAGAGAAAAGAAGAAAACCAAAATAAATTTGTATCACACATTACGTTAGGCTTCTCTCTTGTCATTGCTTCGATTTATCGGTGCGTGGCAATCCCGTTATTTGGTAAAAAACTTAAAGAATAAAGCATAAAATCATAATTCAGAATTCAAAACTTTTGCAAATAAAGTATAGCTTTTAGAGTAAGAGTCGAATTTATTCGACCCAAGTCATTTCGATAACTTCTTTAGCGGGCTTGATAAATCAAGCCCCTACTTCTGTACTTCTGTATTCTGATTTTCTTCACGCGATACGCAATACTCGATACGCGAATTACTATTCGCTATTCAATAGCCATTGGATGGAAAAGGATTTCTCCTTCTTTCTTATATTCTCTAATTATTTTCTGGCCTTCTACTGAAGTAACCCAGGCAATTAATTGCATAGCTTCCATATATTTAACCTGTGAGTAGCGAGCTGGATTAACTACCATTATGCCATAAGGATTAAATAGTAGAGCATCTCCTTCGGAAAGAATAATTAAGTCTATCTTATCCTTGTAAGCTAAAAATGTACCTCTATCACATAGGACGTAAGCTTGTCTCTCGTTCGCAACTTGTAAAGCCGCTCCCATCCCCTGGCCAATTTCCATATACCATTTCCCTACAGGAGATATTTTTGCATCTTGCCATAAACTCTTTTCCTTTTTGTGGGTTCCGGAATCATCGCCCCGAGAAACAAAATAGGCCTTGCAGTTAGCAATCTTTTTTAAAGCTAAAATTATGTTACTTTCACCTTTAATCCCTGCCGGGTCATCAGAGGGACCAAGGATAATAAAATCATTATACATAACATCTCTTCTGTTTACTCCATAACCTTCTTCGATAAATTTATCCTCTGCTGCTCGGGCATGAACTAATACTACATCTACATCTCCATTCTCTCCCAATGTAAGAGCTTTCCCGGTACCAACTGCAATAACATCAACCTTGATCCCAAATTTTTCTTCGAAGGGAGGCAATAAAACACCCAGCAGCCCCGAATTCTCCGTACTAGTAGTAGTGGCTAATTTTAGGTGAATAGGGCTAGCATAAACTGAACCAATTAATATCATACTAATAGAAAGTAAAAACACTGCCTTAAAAATAATATTTTTCTTCATCTATATTTCTTTCCTTTCTTATAATTAAATTTAACACTTCATAATAAAAAAACCAACACTGTGTCCGGTGTTGGTTTACAAATCTAAGTCATAATATCAGTCCTCCTTTCCAAACACGGGAGGAATAAGAGTTTCCTCTTATTCCCTATCGGCTAACCCACCATCGTTTTCACCTTAGGTGTAATAGCTCGGAGAATATTTTTTTATAAAAGAACGGTAATTAAGAAATATCTTTAAATATTATAATATTTTTTCTTTATTTAAGCAAGAATTTATAAAAGAAAGTATCGAGTATCGAGTAAAGAAAGAAAAAGAAAAGAAAAACTCAAGATAATAAAAACAGTATCGAGTATTGCGTGTTGAAATACAGTAATGAGCAATGCGTGATAAAGAAAGAGGTGCGGAAAGGATATAGTGGGAAAGATTATATTAGATAAGAACTAGTTTAGAGTGTATAGAAAAATAATCGAAGTAGGGGCAGACCTTGTGTCTGCCCATTAGAATTCGGAATTAAAAATAAAAAAGGGTTTTAAATTCTAAAAAATTAATTAACCGTCATATTCTATAATTTTTGACATTGGGGGCAGATAAATGAGCTTCTACCTTCTATTCTTATAACTTCAATAGGATGTCCACACTTTATACAAGGTTCTCCTTTTCGGGCATAAACCTGTAATTTTTTTGCAAATTTTCCTTTTTTACCATCTGTGTCTCGATATGCCTCGTCAGCTACCGTACTTCCCTGAAGTTCGACTGCTTCACTCAACACCAGTTTAATCTGCTGATACAAATTTTTAACTTCTACCTTATTAAGAGAAGAAGTTAATCGTAAAGGATGAATATTTGATCTATACAGCACTTCATTAGCATAAATATTACCTAATCCGGTGATAAATTTCTGATTCATTAAAAATGGTTTTATCTTACCTTTTTTCTTTTTATTTAATATCTGAATAAAAACTTCTTCGGTAAAATAATCCTCTAAAGGTTCAACCCCTAATTTAGATATGCTTTCTACTTGGTTAATCTCGGAAACTAAAAATATTTTTCCGAATTTTCTAACATCATTAAAAACTAATTGGGTTTCATCTGTAAAAGTAAAAACAAGATGGTTGTGTTTGGTTTTTATTTTCCCCTCTACAATTTCTTTGCTATTTTCATTGTAAGGATAAATTAGAAGTCCGGTCATCCCCAGATGAATTATTAATTTATCTTCTGAATTTAGGTGAATAATAATATATTTTCCACGGCGGTCTACCTTTTTAATCTTTTTTCCCTTTATTTTAGTAATAAATTCTCCTAAATATGGTTTTTTTACTATTTTATCAACATTTACTACTATATCTTTTATCTGTTTATTCTTGATTTTTTTCTGAAGCCCTCTCCTGATAGTTTCTACTTCTGGCAATTCAGGCATTGTTTTCACCTCTTCATATACTGACCAATTTACCAATTGACCGATTCTCCAATTTAGCAATTTACCAATTAATTTAGCTGTTAGTACAGAATTAGCGGATATGCGTTTAGCGTATAGTTGCGGGCTACAAGTGCAAGTAAAATACAATTAAGTAATTCACCACGCCCTTACTTCTCTCTGTAAACTTCTAACTCGCAACTTGTAACCTATATTTTAACTGGTTAACCGGGTAACTGGATAACTGATACATACAAGATACGATTCTCGAAATACGAACTTAGCTCCTGACTTCTATTTTCTTGGCTCAATACTCAATACTGTTTTCTTAACCAGCTAACTTGTTACGTATCACCAATTATTATCATTGGTTAATATTCTCTATTATTTCCTTAACTTCTCCCAGGCTATTTATAATATTTTTTTCCTTTTTTGTATTACTGCGGTCTAAATAAATAGCATTCATTCCGGCTTTCTGGGCAGATAGATAATCAAATTCCCAATGATCACCTATGTGTAATATTTGTTGGGGGGGTATGCTTAAAGTTTTGGATATCTTCGAATATATCTTGGAATTTTTCAATTCTTTAAAATCAGATAAAGCAGAAAATTGAAATTTAAAATATTTTTCCAGCTTTTTCATTTTAGGGATTAAAAATTCACAAGGCATTGCAGTAATAACAATAAGGATAAAATTCTTCTTTAATTCTTCTAAAAGAGGGATTACTTCGGGGTATATCTGAACTTGAGATTCATATTTTTCAAAAATTTTATCAGGGGATATTTCTAAACCAAAATAGGAGATCCAATAATTAATATCATACCAATTTAAATTATGTTCGCCAAGTTTATTATATTCATCTTGTACTAATTTTAAACTTCCCTCGAAACTAATCTTCTTTTTTTTAGCTACCAGTTCGGGTATTTCTTTAAACCATATTAAGTCATTGTATTCCAAACCTACCAGAGTACCATCTACATCAAAGGAAATAATTTTAAGAATATTTTTATGATTCATTAATTTCCCAATTCTCCAATAAATTTATTCTCCAATTGACCAATTGACCAATTAAATTAGTTTACCAGTTACCCGGTTCGCCAGTTAGCCAGTTAATATGCCAATAGCCGTTGGTAGATAACGAAAAACGCAAAGCGAAAAACTAAAAACCA
>Ga0222684_1000547_pt1 | contig 9373 bp, 6 predicted proteins | sample AntAcemetage1075_FD_181150 | JGI IMG/M metagenome (GOLD analysis project Ga0222684, IMG submission 181150) | Saline water microbial communities from Ace Lake, Antarctica - #1075 | ecosystem: Environmental > Aquatic > Non-marine Saline and Alkaline > Saline | place: Antarctica: Ace Lake | collected...
CTAGATGGATCACCAGACGATGTGAGTTCGGGGGTAAAGGCGGTATTTCCAATTACTAAAATCTCTTCTGGATTGGTTCCAGTTACCGCTGACCCATCCAATACAGGCGAACTTAAATCGGAACAATCAATCGAATGGAGTCTGCTGTTTGATCTATCAGTCATTAATAGCTGTGTGCGAGAAATCCATACAATCCAAGGATGTCCTACACCTCCGAAACCAGTAGTTGAGATTGTATTCAGTGTTAAAGTTTCGATTAATTGAAGTTGATTATTGTCAAGAGAAGAAACAGCAAGAATCCCTGAACCATTGAGAGCAAGACCGAGATTATTTACGGCTACAGTAACCTGTCCTAACTTTCTTGCTGAAAATCCCAAATCTCCGTTTGAGGGTAAAAAAAATTCCCATTTTTCAACTTTTGATGCTGTAGAACCAATAAATATTTCATTTCCTTCAACAGCTATTGCTTTACAACTAGTTACAGCAATGCTTCCTACTAAATTAGCGTCTATTCCTGGGTTTGACAAGTCGTAAAATTCAACAACATTATCATTAGGACAACTCACAACTAAATAACGCCCTGCTAAAATTAAAATATTTCTTGGAGTTATTGATGTAGGAAATCGTCTAACAAATGTAGGATTGGTAGGGTCCGCAAGAGAAAATGTTGCGATAGATCCTTTGGTATATTCACAGACATATAACCAACCGTTATTTACAGCCATCCCTGCCTTAACACCAGTTCCTTCACTCCAAGAAAATGAATTAATTAAAGTCGGTGAATATGATTCGTTTAATATTCCGTATATTTTCTGCAATTCTGTTAACACAAAATCACCATCAATTTGACGCTGATTATATGGTCCTAATCTTGACATTTTTGATTATTTAATTAATTAATTTAATTTTTAAAACAAATATTTGATGTTACCAAGTATAGGTGATTTGTTTAGTGGGATACGTCAATATTGTAGATGTATATTGGTATGTCAGTGTTGTGTATCTAGAAATGATAGTGATTATTCAGATATAAATAATGGAAATAATACCCCTTTGAGTGTAAAAAGTTGTACTTCAAACGCTGAGTTAATGTCAAAAGGTATCGCAGACTTAGAAGAGACTGCATTATTAATTCAGAATAAATAACAAATTTTTATTAAATTAAATAGAAAGAAATTTCTCATACCCATAAGGGTACACCATATAATTCGTAAAGTCAATATGACCCTTGTCATACTTGAAAGATAGGTACTTGTCCTCGTATGATGATTTCATCTCGTTCATTATTCTATTCCAGTAGAACTTTAGGGCTTTAGTTTTTAAATAGGTTTCTTCGCCAATGACAAGTTTGTGTAGAGTCTTGAAATTTACTTGTTGTGAATTGTAAGCATTCAAACTGAACCCCTTGCATTTGCAATTGTACACTAGTGTCTGCAGTGATTTGGAATCTTCACTTAACCAGTAATCAGTGTTTGTCTTAATAAGCTCTTCAAATCTTAATGTAGTAACAGGTTCTACTTTATCCAGATATGCATAGGCATATGTTTTCGGTCCTGTACTTACAAATGATACTATAGGTTTACCTCCTGTCTCATCTTCCCATTCGCCCAAATATTTTCCTTCAGGAATGTTATATTTGTCAGGATCATGTTGGTAAATTACAGAATCGGTATCATGATAAAGCACTCGTTCTTTTAACTTGTTCATTTCATCCCATAGTCTTAGGGCACCCCATGCAGTTACAAATGATGCAAGAGCAATGTTTGACCGGGCAGCTCTTCTTTTCTTATATTTGTTACAGTCTGTATCTTTGTAAATCATCAAATATTTATCACCGACATTCATGTTTAAGACAACGTCTATTTGACAATTATCCCACATCGTTTCGAAGAATGACATTTCACGAGCATTGTTCACTTCAATTTGCTGATTATAATTACCACCTTCAGCGAACTTACCCCATAGTGAGTTCAACATCATTTTTGCCAATTGTTTTTTACCTGAATTCTTTATCATATCCTGCTTATTTAGGGTGATATCTAATTCATTTTTATGATAATCTCTAAAGGTATTCCAGTCTTCGTCGTTGTTAATATGTTTTGGAATACCTGAACATTCAATTTTTACTTTCAAATATTGTCTTAGATAAGATCGAAATAACATATTAGATGCTCGATACTTATGATATGCAATAACTCGAAGTAATTTGTAGCATCCTGTATTCAAAGCTGTATGTAATTCGGGAGTTGTCAAGACCACGTTTTTTTTAACATTCAAGTTCGCTTGTAGCTTCCCATTTATTTTTTCTAGAACAATTGGGTGGTGAATGTAGGCTATCAATTCCAAATCGCATTCAACGAATCCAAACCATTCCATAACTTCTTCTATTGTAGGTTGATCTTGGACAGAATAATCCATTAAGGTATCATGGTAAATTATAATCTTGGGAACCCCTACAGGTAGATTGTCGTAAAATTGCACAGTAGGATACAATGATTGAACATCTTGATATTTGGCATATATTTTTTTCTCTACTTGCTCTTTACTGTAGAATTGAATCATCTTTCGAACGTCAGTTCTACCTCCATGCATTGCTCTTTTTGCAAATTCTGTTTCTTCTTTAGTAAGTAGTGCGAGGGTATTTGAAGGCAAATGAAATGTTCGGTAGACTTTGAAGGCATACGATGCAATTGTAGTGCATTGAAGAGGGTTTAAACCCGAGTTCATACTCATACCATCGCGCATATAAACTTCCATAGATTCTGCAAGTATTTGGACATCACTAATACAATATTTTTCCAACTCATGTCTAAAATTATAAACTTCCGTATACCGCTCAGCATGCCATTTAAGAAAATCAACACGCTTACTCGCAATCATCATATCTGGTTCGAAATATTTTATACAAGGAATCTTACCCTCGTATGCTTGATTAGCAGGTATATTGAACTTGTACGGAAAGAATCCTTTAGCAAATTTAGTTTCATCTAGTCCAAATATTTTTGGTAAATTTGCTAAGGCTGTAGAGAAGTGTAGGAGAGAATCTCTGAATATAATACTACCTACAGTCATCGACATTATTTTACTACCGTTCCATAGAACGTTTTGGGGAATAACTTTAATAACTCGAACGAAATAATCAAAAAGCAATCGACCATCATAACCCTTTAAATTGTGTGCAACAAATACTACTTCGTCTTCGTGGTTCTCGAAATTATCGCGAAGCCATTTTATGAATTGTGACATTACATCAAAAGACCACTGAGTATTTGTTCCACACTGTCGTACACATACAAAATTCACTTCATGACGATCGCATTTAATCTCGTCCATTGTACCGTTAATATTTCGAACTAGTCTATTAGGAGCTGGTAAAAATTGGGACTCAAAATCGAATGAGTAGAACTTTTGAATTTCTTTTTCGATATCTACTTTCTTGGGTTTGGGTAATACTTTCATGTAACACCTATGATCTGCCATATCACAAGCCTTAATTTTTACTTCACAATTTGTACACTTAATAACGCGATTTGGGTCACAATTGTGGTTAGATCTTGACAAGTGTAGAACATCACATCTAGGACACTTAATTTTTTTGAATTCACGGTTTGTACATTTTGATTTATGGATTTGTAGGCAGACATAGCTTTTGCAAACTAATAAACAATTTTCACATTCTAGATCGTTTATGTTTTGATTCTCATTGTTTAACACATCTTCCCACATTATCTAAAATAAATAAGAATATATACTACTAGAAATACTTACAGGTATGTTGTTCTTGCAATGATCATCGTGTTCAGATTGACTTTCAAAAAATGTACCGCATTTGTTACATTTTATCTCGATACATTTATGGCCAGCATATTCTCGAGTAAGTAACATCTTAAGACACCCATGACACCATTTCTTGCGTGAAATGTTAGACATGTCACGGTTAGAGAACTGACGTACATTATTAACATAATGATAATGTTGTGAGAAATGTTCGAAGGTTAAATAACACGTCCTGCGGTTCATTTCTTCTTCAGAGTGTCCTTGTAATGACCAATCTGCACCAGCGGTAATTGATTTCACGTGACTATTTTGTCCCAATATTACTACTTTTAACCATGGCCATTTCGACACAATTAATTGACAACATTCTTCTGGCGAAAACACGGTATTACCATTTACAATGTCAGCAATAAACTTTCCACATTTAGTCATTACAGATACAGACTTATTCATTTCTTCTCCCCAAAAATGTTTTGTAAGCATTCGTCGTGCACGATGTTGGATACCTGTTGTAGGAATCAATTCAAATAATCTTTTAGGGATACCGTACTTCTCACATGAGTTAGGTTTTAACCAGTAGGTAAAATGTAACGCCAAACTTATCCATCCACACAATAAATTAACATTCGATGGAACAAAAGTTAGACCCTTTGTATCACGATAATTTAAATGAGTCTCTTTACAATCCCATTTAGACGAACTACCTCCTCCAAATGTTGGAGATGTAACATCCAATACGAAATAAAGATCTTCTAATTCTAGTTCTTCGTTGGACGTCATCAGTAAATACACAGTTTCTACTAATTCTTGGTAACCTTCCAAAAATTGCTGAGAGTTATCGAATGCCTGGGTATGTGTACTATTTACTAATTCATTCGGTAAGTTTGGTCCTTGTACAGGAACTCTAACTACACTCTGACGATCTCTGTACCATATCCTTATCCTTGAAATAGTATCTATAGGTATACGGTAATACATTCGTTGGTGCACTCTAAATAGTGCATCATTTATTTCGAGACCTGGAGGTACTTGATATATCCATGAATTCCTATATCGGGACCAAGTTGATAGAGAAAATGGGTCAGCATCTGTAGTTAGTCTTTCTCTAATCTGCATGTTCCCGGAAATATTTGCTTGATTTGAAGTAGTTGTAGCTTCTAGCATTTGTATATCGTTAACACCTTCAAAAGGTAAAACATCTACAAATCGTCTATTTGGATTCTGATCAGGATTCATTAAGATTTCTATTTATTAGTAAAACTTAATTGCGGTAAAGTTGGCACATGTTGTAAAGCTTTTCATTGTGGCCCAGTTTTTCATTGTTGTTGATTGTGAAACAGTTGCTGAAGAGGCGCAGGTGGCACAGTTGTGGCGTGGCTAAGGTCAGGGTTAGTTATAATAAGTATTTCAAAATAGATATTTATTCGTAAAATAAAAAAAATATGCCACCCAAGAAACAAAAGACAACTCTAGATGATGGTTATGTGCTTGGTTTTCCTAGGAATTCATTTGATCCTGCTTCATTTAAAGAGGATGAAAGCATCACAAATGATATTGCTGAAGTTTTAGGATGCAATCTAGAACCGGTTACTATTTCACATCGGTCGGCACTAACAATCGGTGGTGTAACAAGAAGAATTGACAATAGCAAAAGGGAATTGATTGACTGGTCGTCAAAAATGATTGTTAGCCCGTCTTTCCTAACATTCGACAATGAAGGACAGTCTTTTGGTAGAATCTTCTTTAACCGAAAGATTTCACCATGGATCCGTGAACCCCTAAGAATTAATATTCTCGATGTTTCCATGCGTGCAGATTCGTTATTGAGAAAGGAGACCGACAAATTTTCTCGACAAAAAATCAATTTCCCAATCGACATTGGTCGTGAAGGTGAAGCTCATCGCCAACTACATGCCTTGGAATACTATATCGAGGAGTCCTGTAAATTACTTTGGGGTAATGATATAAAGTTAGAGGTTAGGCCATTGACTAAACGAGACAACGATAGTGACAACTACAAGGATGCGATTTGTACGCGTATTTGGGCTCTTTGGCCTATAAAGAATGAGACAATGGCAGTCAATCTAGATGGGGAAGAGCATGACATGTGTTTGGATCAATTCAATGAATTATGTCTCGGTCATTTCTATGACTTTGTTCTTGAGATTCGTCCATGGATCCAGCGTAAGGAAAATGAACTGATTGTAGTTGGTATGACTGTACATGTTTCACACGTTACAGTTCGTTCAAAACTAGTGTCTAAATGATTATGGTTTATTAACTATTTAATAAACTATTTAATAATTTATTATGAATAAAGATTTTTTTTATTCATCTAACCTTTTCTATCGTTACAAATGTTTAATGCGTCAAAGTTATCTGGTTGGGTTATCTCCTCCAAATATGAGAAAGCACACATTAATTTTTTCATCACTTCTCTGTGATAAGAAGCTTCAATTGGAGACGATATATTTTGTGGACAATGAAGATCTATTCCTTCTAAATTCGATTTTACTTTTTGTAAAATTATACACGCGTAATAATTAACCTCATTAAGGGGTCTGTCTTCGAATTTAGACCAAACGCGTGCATCAAATTTTTGTATATAATTTTCTGGGGGGAATTCTATTGCTGCACTTACAAATGGATCGTAAATGTATCTTTCTTCTTGTTCGTCGATTTTCACCAACTCCCTGTACAATATTGAACTGCATTTATTGGCACCGTGTGCAAATGCCTTCCAGAAACGATCGGCGTCAGAATCGTCAAAAATATATCTCAGAATATTGATCAAAATAGATGGGCAAATTTGAGAGGTTTTAATCATTTTTCAAAAATTCATAAAACACGGTCTGTAGATATAATAAAAAATTAGGCTAAGGTTATTTATATATTTAACAAAATTTCTGAAGCTTATTCATCATACCAGCTGATTTTTCACCTCCAGCTGATCTTACACCTCCAGCAGAAGATACTCCTGATCCAGATACTTCTTTAAGCACACGTGCAATTGGTTGAACATTACGAAGAACTGCACCAATCTTTGAAGCTAGACTTCCTCCAACCATTCTACGTAAAGAACTAGAATGTTTTTCGGATGCTGCAGTCATTACTGTTTGTTTATCCAACAAACCAGTTTGTATTTGGGAATTTCCTGCAACTGTTGTAAGAATACCTGAAGATACTGCAATGATTACAACTTCAGGTTGTAAAGTTTCCCTACTGTTATTAAAAACAGTTACACTAACTTGTAATCCGAATTGTCCGACACTTCCATTAGCATAACCGGTAAAAAGTGATAGGTCATATGCAGGATTAATTACCATTACACCTCCGATCGTCGAAGTTGGAGTAGGTCTACCGTCTTCCGCTGAAATGTTTACAGTAGAAGCATCCCCAGAATATTCTAACCAATTTTGTTTACAACCATTTCTAGTAGACATTTTGTACAAGTCTTGGTGACTTGCTGATGCCAAAAGACCAGACTGATTATTGAAATTTATCGATGTTTGTACAATTGGTAAGAAAGAAGCACTATCTGTTGGTCCTTGTAAAGAAATAGGTTTTCTTGCAGCGATAAGAAGCAAATCAGGAATTTTTGCTAATTGAATATTTGAACATATAATATTCTGAGTAGCACCGGGTACGAATGAAGAAGTATTAACCGATGGTGTAATATAACGTGGAAATTCCAAATAAGGAACCATGTTACGTGTGGGTACACAATCATCAGCCTGAGGAGTTAGGAAGTTGAGTAGTAAATTACTTTTAAAAGGTAATGTATTATCCAAAACGAATTCATACTTCCAAGCATTCATAGTACTCCAGAATCTTTTCATTTGACTATCAATATTGAATACTAAATTCATTTGATTGATTCCATAAAGACCTTGTTCACTTCCTTCAGGAGATCTACCGAAAACAAAAGGACTAACCATAACAGGCTCAGTAGTTTTAACAGTTAGATTTATAATCCATGAATTATTTAAACCTGTAGATAAAGTTGAATTATTCACAAAAGCACCATCCACAAATCTACTAACGCTGTATGCTAAAACAGGATGACATCCTCTAGGTGTATAGTCAGGATTAATAGAAGTAACGCCGTATCCTCCTAGAACTGAGTTAGCAGTAGCCGTATCATAATATTTATGAGTAGCATCTACTAGGGCAGGACAGGTATCTTGATATCTTGACAAATCTTTTTGAGAAATCTGTTTCAATATCATATCTTTTGTTGATTGTACGTCCTGAGAGATCGTTGTATTATTGAGCGATAGAGATGCATTAGAAATCAAGGAATTAAATGGGAAAGCCTGTAAAGCATCAGTAGATGCATACTGAAAAGCTTTTTCACCAATTGGTACTTCCGAAATTCTAATTTCAAATCTAATTTCTGTCTCAATCATTGCGTTGCGATCAATGACAACTGATTCGCTAGGAGGGTTTACATTAAACGAAATCGACGAATTAGATGATGATGCTGACGGGAAAGACTGATAAGTATTTTGTCCAGCTCCCCTTTGAACAGCATAGGCCTGTACAGACGTGATATCTGCAATGCGCGAATCTTGAACAGTTTCTGGTTTAATTTTAGACATTGTAATATATTATTTTAATTTTTTTTAAAAATTAAAAAAATATAATGCAACAAGAAGATTATATTCATTATGATCTGCAGACAAAGTCTATATTATCTACAACGACAGAAGCTCGTCAAGTTGTTTTTGAGGATATTAGGAATACACCTATTATTAGCAATTCAAGTGAATATAAATTATCGATTACTAGATTCCAGACAGATACTACTCTTCTTCCTGTATTTATTCCTACTATCGAATTGGAGCAAGATGACCCTGACTTGACAATTTTAGCAGTTACTTTACAAAAAGGGAGTAATATAATACGAAGACCAATAATTTGGGAACCCGAATTCACATCTGTAACAAAACCCCCACCAACTTCATCAACACCATTTGGACAAGATCGTAACACTACTTATTATTATTGTCTAAATTACCAGCATTTAATACGATTAATAAACAAAACGTTTTTATTAGCTATGAATGATCTTAAAGCAGTCGACGGTTCTTTGTCAGGTGTTGATGCCCCATTTATGGGTTGGGACACTTCAAGGCTATGTGCCGATTTAATTTGTCCTGTAGAATTCGATATTGATAATACAGATAATATTGAATTGTTTATGAATAGACCTTTATGGGCTTTATTCACTAGTATGGCTGCAAATAGGGGATCTATTAGCGAAACTTTTGGTAGAGTATACAAGTTAAGTATATCGAGTAACAATGGTTACAATCTTAATACTGATGGCAAGATTGTCTTAAAACAGAACTACTCTACTATAAGTAATTGGTCACCTGTTGCAAGTATTGTGTTTGCATCAAATACATTACCAGTTGTACCTACAAATATATCACCACCATTAGTATCATTAAATGGTGTTAACTTCCCTATTGGAAGTGGTGTTTCAAATTACATAAAGGCTATAACCGACATATCAGTTAATCAGCAATCATATAAACCCAATTTGATTTATAACCCTAGTGCCCAATACAGATATATAAACCTTTACACA
>Ga0222684_1000562_pt1 | contig 9283 bp, 8 predicted proteins | sample AntAcemetage1075_FD_181150 | JGI IMG/M metagenome (GOLD analysis project Ga0222684, IMG submission 181150) | Saline water microbial communities from Ace Lake, Antarctica - #1075 | ecosystem: Environmental > Aquatic > Non-marine Saline and Alkaline > Saline | place: Antarctica: Ace Lake | collected...
TATGCAAGCGCGCTTTTTCTACATTTAGAATTTTACCCCTTAAAGGAAGGATAGCCTGAAATCTCCTGTCTCTCCCTTGTTTAGCAGAACCTCCCGCAGAATCGCCCTCTACCAAAAATATCTCTCTAAATAAGGGATCTTTTTCCGAACAATCAGCTAATTTCCCGGGAAGAGTCCCTAATCCCAATATTCCATTTTTTTGCCGGATTAGATTTCGAGCTTTTCTGGCTGCCTCCCTGGCGGTTAAGGCAGAAATAGATTTGGCCAGTATCTTCTTACTTACACTTGGATTCTCGTTAAGAAAATTGTTTAGTCCTTCTCCTACAATAGAAGATACTACCCCTCTTACCTCGCTGTTCCCTAGTTTAGTTTTAGTCTGGCCTTCAAATTGAGGGTCTAATAGTTTTACACTAATTACGGCGGTTAATCCCTCTCTTACATCATTTCCAGAAAGATTGTTTTCTCCTTCTTTTAAAGGTGATTTTTTACCATTAGACAATAAATTGTTGCGGGCATAATCGTTTATTACTCTGGTTATAGTCGCTTTAAACCCTGCTAAATGGGTCCCGCCTTCTTCGGTATTTATATTATTAGCAAAAGAAAGGATATTTTCTGTATAACTGTCATTATATTGTAATGCGACCTCTACTTCTATATCATCTTTCTTCCCCTTAAAACAGATGGGCACTGGGAGTAAAACGTCTTTACTTTTGTTCAAGTGGCTAACAAACTCACTTATTCCCCCATTGTATTTATAAGAAACTTCTTTATTCTCTTCCCTTTCATCTTTTAAATTAATTTTGACCCCGGCGTTTAGAAAAGCAATTTCTCTTAACCGGTGAGTAATAGTATCAAAATTAAAGTTGGTGTCTTCAAAAATAGTCTGGTCAGGCTTAAAGGTAATTTTGGTTCCGATGAGGGAAGATTTTCCTATATTTTTTAAGTCAGTTACTGCATCCCCTCTTTCAAATCTTTGAAAAAATATTGCTGAATCTCGATATACCTCTACTTCCAGCCATTCTGAAAGAGCATTTACAACTGAGATGCCTACACCGTGCAGTCCACCGGTGACCCGGTATCCGCCTCCTCCAAACTTACCGCCGGCGTGGAGTTTAGTCAGAACTATAGTTACCGCCGGTAATTTGGTTTCTTTGTGAATATCTACCGGTATCCCCCGCCCATCATCGGTTACAGTAGCGCTGTTATCCGGATGAATAAGCACTTCTATATTTTTACAATAACCAGCCATCGCTTCATCGATGCTGTTATCTACCACTTCGTCTAAAAGATGATGCAGCCCTCTACTGGATGTGCTCCCGATGTACATACTGGGCCTTTTCCTGACCGCCTCTAAACCTTCTAAAACTTGTATCTGTTTAGCAGTATATTGATTATCTTTATTGTTAGTTTTCTTTTTTCTTTTTGGCAATGGTATAAACTCCCATCAAAATGAAACCGCAGCTTTCCGCTACGGTTTTTATTTTTATAATTTGCTGTGAAGACTCAATTTATTATTTAAAAACCTTATTAATTTTACTATATTATAGCGCTTATGTCAAAATTCGATGCCCCACTAAAGTACACTAACACCCTTTTTATTATCCCCTTAAATCCCTGTTTAATCATCTTTAAACTGAGGCCTTCGGACTTTAAATAAGATGTTAGAAATTATTTTTTCCCCCGCTTCCTGGTTAATTTTTCCAATAAGTTCTCCTTTTCTTAAATTCAGTTCATTAGCCCAAACATTGCTTTTTACAGCTAAAAAGAGGCACTTATCCTGTATTTTAATTGGCTGGGAAGATAGAGCAATCTCTTTGCCTGCCAGATTTTCCCAATTATCAATTATTTGATAACCTTTTATCTTTTTAATCCATTTTTTCTTTTTTAAAAAACTTTCTAAGGCTGCTTTAAAGGGAATTATATCTTTTTTTTTCATAAATTAATTACCTTCCCTTCTTCAATTTTAAATATTCTGCTTTTTACTTTAATACCACTATTAAAGTAGTCCAGATTTATACTGGTAATAAAAGTTTGGACCTTTTTGTCAATAATTAATCCTAATAAAAAATGTCTTCTGTCTTCATCTAATTCTGACATAACATCATCTAAAAAAAATATAGGGTATACCCCTTCTTTTTCTTTAATTAGTTCCAGTTCGGATAATTTCAAAGATAAAATAGCTGTTCGTTGCTGGCCTTGTGAGCCGTAAGAAGCGACATTAAAACCGTTGATATATACCGAAAAATCATCCCGATGGGGACCGAGCAAGGTGGCCCTCTGTTCTATTTCTTTCTCTATGTATTCTTCTAATTTATCTTTAAATTTTTTGTTTATTGAAGAAATGCTTTCTTCCTGATTTTTTAATATATTACTTTGATAAGTTAGTATTATATTTTCTTTTTCTTTGGTAATTTTTTGATGAAATTTATGTGCCAGGCAGTTTATCTTTTTTATAAATTTAATTCTGGTTAAAATTAAAAAAGATCCCCTCTCTATTAAACGGGGATCCCATATAATGAGTTGTTCTCTCTTTTTTTTTTGATTAATTTCTTTCTTTAATATATTATTGCGGTGTCCTAAAATTCTATAATATTCTGAAAGATACCTGTGATATAAGGGGTAAATTTGTGATATCTGTTCATCTAAAAATTTTCTTCTTAAGGAAGGAGCGCCTTTTATTATCTGCAGGTGTTCAGGAGAAAACACCACCCCTTTAAATTCTTTATTTAGAGCAGTTTTTTTTTGAATATTTTGGTTTATTTTTATTATTTTAATCAGTTTGTTTTTATAAAAATTTTCCGATTTTTTCTCTAAAGCTAAGGCTACCTGAATATTTTCGTCATCCTTATTAACCTCTCCGAACAAATAAGCACTTTTATTATTCCAATTTATTACTTCTTTATCCTCTTTTGTTCTATAAGAGCTTCCTTTTACTATAAAATTTATTCCTTCTAATAAATTAGTCTTGCCCTGGGCGTTATTTCCGATAAAAATATTAAGGTTAGGGTCAAACTCTATAGATAGGTCAGAAAAATTTCTGTAGTTTTTTAATTTTATTTTTTTAAAATACAAATTTCTCCCCTTCCTCTTCTGCGTTTACATATTATGTATAGTATATCGTAAAGAAGAAATACTATATAGTTACTCTGCCCTTACTGGCATTAAAATATAAATATAATTTTTATCTTTATTGGGATTAATTATTGCCGGATTAAGTGGGTCGTTTAATTTTATTATAGTGTTTTCTTTTTTTATTATCTTTAATACATCTAAAATATAATCAGTGTTAAAAGTTATAGTAATATCTTCTCCTTTTTTAAAAGTGGAAATCTTTTCAGATGCCTCACCGGTGCTCGGGCTTTCTGCTTTTAAAATCATTTCACATCTTTCCTCTTTTTGATTATTTTCTTTATTAATTACTTCCACCTTTACTGTTTTTAAATCTTCCCTTACAAAAAGGGCAATTCTTTCCATTTTATCCCTAAATTCCTCAGTATTTATTTTTATTTCAGTTTTAAAAGAATCTGGAATTATCTGCTTATAATCAGGAAATTGACCTTCTATTAATCGAGAATATATTCTTATACTGTTCTTCTGACCATCAGGAAATAAAATAAACATTATCTGTTTTTCCCCAAATCTGACTTCCACAAATACTTCCTCATTATCTAAAAGAAGTTTGGATAATTCTGATAGAGCTCGATAAGGAATTATAACTTCTATTTCTTCATCCGTTGTTGTTTTTTCTATACTTATTGGTTTGATATTTTTAAGTGATAATCTGTGGCTATCAGTAGTAACTACCTCAATCTTATTATCTATTATTTTAAGTAGTGCTCCATTTAAAAAAGTTTTACTTTCATCACGAGAGGTGGAAAATATAACTTGTTGAATTGTTTCTTTAAATAATTTTTGATTTAATTTAATTTTAGCTCTCATTTTTATTTCCGGAAAATTAGAGAATTCTTCCGCGGAAAAACCTAAAATTTTATAATTAGAGTTATTTTCTTTAACAGTAGTTATATTATTATCTGTGCATTCTATCTCTATTTTTCCCTCGGGAAATTTTTTAATTAATTCACTTATTATTCTGCTGGGGATAACTGTAGAACCAGTTTCAATAACCTGAGCTGGGATATAACAGTCTATCCCAATTTCTAAGTCAGTAGCAAATAGATGGACTTTATTGTCCTCGTTTGCTTCAAAAAGTATTCCATTGTAGATTGGTAATCCAATTCTGCTGGATATTCCTTTTTGTACTGTTTGAATTCCATGTAATAAACTTTCCTGAGAACAAATAATTTTCATATTTTTACTCCTTTATTCTAAATAATTAAATAGAAAAAATAGTATTATTATTAGTAGTATTGTTAAAACTGGGGAAACAAAAAATAAACTTAATATTTTATTATAAATACCCTGTGGATAAAACCAGGGATAAAAAAAATAAATATTAACAAATTCCCCATTTTTTATTTTTAATTAAAAAATAAATCTAATAAGTAAAAGTTTTAAACATATTATTAGAAGGTTATTAACAATTAACCTTTTTTAATATTTAAAGTTAAATTATCTATGAGATCTTTAAAACTCTTCTCTTTTTTAATTTTATTTCTAATTTTATTATAAGAATGGATAATAGTGGTATGGTCTCTTCTACCAAAAGATTCCCCGATTGAAATTAGAGATAGATCAGTTAATTCCCGAGAGAGATAAATAGCCACCTGCCTGGCCAGGACAATATCTTTAGTCCTTTTTTTAGACAATAAAAAATTAACTTTAATATTATAATAGTCTGAGACCGCTTTTTGAATTTGAATAAGAGAAATCATTTTATTTTCTAAAGGGATAATATCTTTTAATATATCCTGGGCTAAAGAAACAGATAATTCCTTTTTAGTGAAAGTAGAAAAAGCAACTAATTTAGTTAGAGCCCCTTCTAATTGTCTGATATTAGAAGAAATATTATCGGCAATAAAATTAATTACTTCATCAGGTATATTTAAATTTTCTGATTGGGCGTTTTTTCTTAAAATGGCAATACGTGTCTCTAAGTCAGGAGGCTGGATGTCAGTTAATAATCCCCATTCAAAGCGAGAGATTAAGCGATTTTCTAAAGTGGGAATATCTTTTGGGGGACTATCGCTGGTAATTACTATTTGTTTATTAGAATCATATAAAGTATTAAAGGTATGAAAAAATTCTTCCTGGGTTCTCTCTTTTCCGGCCAAAAACTGTATATCATCAATTAATAAAACATCTACACTGCGATATTTATCACGAAAGGCGACAGTGCGGTCATCTCTTATAGAATTAATCATCTCGTTAGTGAATTTTTCCGAAGATATATATAAAACTTTAGTTTTGCCGTTTTGTTGTGAAATATTTCTACCGATAGCCTGCATTAAATGAGTTTTTCCTAAACCCACTCCTCCATATACAAAAAGAGGGTTGTAGGCTTTTGCCGGCGCCTGGGCTACTGCTAGGCAGGCAGCGTGCGCAAAGCGGTTACCGTTACCTACTACAAAATTATCAAAAGTGTATTTTGGAGTCAAAACAAGTTTATTGTCTTTTAAAAAAGGCTCTGATTTTTTTGTTTTCTTTTTAAGGTTAAGGGTAGAGTGAGCAGGCGCGGAAAATTTTTGTTCAGCTGTTCTAAACCCTATTTTTAAATTATTTTCTGTGCCAAGAATCCTTTTAAGAATATCTTTAATGAAGACGGTATAGTGTTTTTCTAACCAGTCTTTACAAAAGTCGCTGGGGGCAGAAATTATCAACTCGTTTTCACCGAATTTTACAGCTTTTGTTTGGTTGAACCAGCTATTGTAAGCCTGGGGGCTCAATTCTTCTTTAATTATTTCTAATATTTTATTCCATAGTTCTTCAATCTCTGCAAACTCCATATATATACACCTTCTTGTACAATTAAATATTTTTTTATCTGAATTTGATTATAAAAGTTTTATAGAGTGAAAAAGACTTATCAAACTATAAACTATTTGTAAAAACCTATAAGTTATGAGGGTTTTATGAATTTTCCCCAAAGTTAACAGTTGGTTGTGGAAAACTAAAGAAGAATATTTTTATTAAATTTTAACATTTTCCTCAAAAAAATAAACTTTAATACTTTATTTATAGACTGTTAAACAGCCAAAACTAAAGGTCTTAAAGAAGTTGTTAACAGTTTATTAACATCTGTGGATAACTCGGGCAAAAAAGCAATTTGTTTTGTAACTATAATAGCAAAAAAATTTTTATTAAGCAAAAATATTTTTCTCTATTTATATCTTTTTTTTTCATAACTCGATATTTTCTCCATAAACTTGACATTTAGAGGGCATTAAAGATATAATTTTCATTGAATTTTAATTCTATATTTTAACAAAGAAGGAGAGAACTAGTTAAATGAAGCGGACTTATCAACCAAACACCAGAAAAAAACTGAAAGTACATGGATTTAGACAAAGAATGAGCACTAAAGCCGGCCGTTTGGTATTAAAGAGAAGGCGTTTAAAAGGACGCAAACGCCTTACGGTATCCGGATAATTAATTTTATAGATAGAAGTGTAATTTTGATAAAGAGAAAATTATCAAAAACCATTGAATTTAAGAAAGTTTTTTCGGAAGGCAGAAGAATTGAAGGCAAGAGTTTAATAATATTTATTCTAAAGAATGATTATAATTTTAACAGGCCTGGGATAATAATAAAAAAAGAGACGGGTAAAGCAGTATTTAGAAACAAGATAAAGAGACAGTTAAGAGAAGCATTCCGAATGATAAACAAGAAATTATCTCCAGGATATGATATAATTGTACTTGCCAAAAATAATGTTAAGAAATCAGACTATTTTGAGATATGTCATGATTTGGGGAACCTTTTTTATAAGGGAAAATTGCTTTTATAAAAAAAGAGCAGCAAACAGGAGATTTAAATTAATACATAAAGAAATCTATTACTCTTTCCTAAAGAGAAGGAAAGAGTAATAGATTTTTGTTAGAGATTTTATGAATAAAATAATTATTTTACTAATAAGTTTTTATCAAAAATATATATCCCCTTTAAAACCTGCTACCTGTAGGTTTTATCCTACCTGTTCCGAATATGCCGCACAGGCCCTGAAAGAATATGGTCTTTTAAAAGGCTTACAACTTTCTGCGGGGAGAATATTACGCTGTCACCCCTTTAATCCAGGAGGCTATGATCCCCTTCCCGATTCTTCAGGAGTTTGTGCACATAAAAAAAATAAAGCATAATGCGATAATATCAATAGAATAAAAACAATAAAAAGAAAAACAAAAAGATAAAGGAGAAAACATGTGGAGTTCGTTAATTACGATAGCTACTAAACTGTTAATTATGCTTTATGGTTTTACCCATAATTATGGAGTTGCTATTATATTGCTGACCATTCTTATCAGGTTAATCTTGTATCCCTTAATGCAGAAACAGATGGTTTCTATGCGGGAGATGCAAAAGATCCAGCCTCTAATGAAGGAGGTACAGGAGAAATATAAGAACGATAAAGAAAGATTAAACAAAGAGTTAATGGCTTTGTATAAGGAACATAAGGTTAATCCTATGAGCGGATGTTTGCCCTTATTAATTCAAATGCCCATACTAATCCTACTCTTCCAGACTTTAAGAGTATTTGAATATTTAGATCCCGTCACCAACAACATAGCTGGTGGGTTTTTGTGGATTGCTAAGTATTATAATGTTATTGAAGGTGGCGAAACCATTGCTAGGGCTGGGTTAGCTCTTTCTGAGCGGCTGATTCCTTTTGGATTTTTTGGAATAGAGCATATTGGCATATTACCCTTTCTAGTGGCTGGTTCAATGTTTGTTCAACAAAAAATGACCTCTCCCGGTGGCACCGCAGGCAAGGACGGAGGGTCTTCTGCTCAGACACAAAAGATGATGACTATTATGATGCCCTTGATGATTGGTTTTATGAGCTTTACCTTACCTTCTGGCTTGACCCTGTACTGGTTTACCTCTACCCTTTTAGGGATTGGTCAGCAGTATTTGATTAATAAGAAAATGCCCGCAATAGACGAAATGACAAAAGAAGTTGTTTTAGACAAAAAAGAGAAACCAGCTAACAAAAAACCGGAAAAGACAACATCCATTAAAATTAAAGAAGAGCCCTGGATTCCGGGTTATGAGGGAACAGATGGAGATTCCTCTTCTGGGCGCAAGACAAAAACTAAAAAATACAAAAAAGGCAAAAAAAAATAAATTAGCCGTTAGCTTATAAATAGTATCGAGTATATAGTATATAGTATATAGCAAAAATACAGTAAAAAGCGATGAGTAATGTGAGACAAGCAATAAGCTTTGGGTTACAGGTTGCGAGTTTCAAATAAAAATTCTACGTAGTTGGTTAAATAATTAATATCTGGTCAAGGGGCACGGCGTGCCGCGTCTTCTTGTACAACACAGCAACACCGCATTGCTACACCAATATGGCACTGGCAAACCGGGTAACCAACTAACGAATCAAATGATACAATTAAACTAAAGATAAATATTTTGTCTATTTGTGTTACACCAGCGTTTTAAATCTATAGTTAAATACAAAAGAGGAGGCCGAGTTGGAGAATATTAATGACTTTGAATTAAGTCTTCAAGAAAAAGCTCAAGCAATCCTGGAAAAAATAGTAAATTTTGTTATAGAGGACGGAGAAGTACAGCCAATTAACAATGAAGAGGCTGATACGATCATTTTAGGAATAAAAACCTCTAATCCCGGAGTATTAATTGGAAGGCACGGACATACCCTTGATGCCCTTCAATACATTGTTAACATTATTGCTAATAAAGAAATTGAAGAATCTGAACGAAAAAAAGTAATAGTTGACATTGAAGGATACAAGGAAAGAAGAGAAGAAATTGTTTCTAAATATGCTCGTGAAAAAGCAGAAATAGTGAAAAAGACAGGAAAAAAGATTGCTCTTTGTTATATGAATGCGGTGGAAAGAAGAATTGTTCATCTTGTTTTACAGGGTGAACCTTTACTTAGCACTTATAGCGAAGGAACAGAACCCTTTAGAAGAGTTGTTATAACTTTAAGAGAAAACGAAAACAATACAAACAATACAGAAGAATAATAAAGAATTATCAATAGGCATAAGAAGTTAGATATTATCCCCAGGATGAATATTAATCTTTTTATGCCTATTGTTTTTGTATTTCGTATATTCATATATAAGAATATAGCAGATAGTGTTTAAAATGAGTTGGTTGGTTAATTAGTTACCCGGTTAAAAAATTAATGCTGGA
>Ga0222684_1000567_pt1 | contig 9241 bp, 13 predicted proteins | sample AntAcemetage1075_FD_181150 | JGI IMG/M metagenome (GOLD analysis project Ga0222684, IMG submission 181150) | Saline water microbial communities from Ace Lake, Antarctica - #1075 | ecosystem: Environmental > Aquatic > Non-marine Saline and Alkaline > Saline | place: Antarctica: Ace Lake...
AACTCTGCTCATCCTAATAGGGTTAGATACTCACATAACGGTAATCCATTTAGTAATAATGCATGGCTACAGCGAAGACAGGTTATTGGTGCTGATAAAGCTGATGGTGGTGGATATATAGACGCTCCAATTGAGGAACAGATAATGTCAGCTGCTGTTATTAAGGATAGGCTTATAGTCTATTTTGAACGTAGCACTTGGGAGTTAGCATATACAGGAAATACAGGTTTACCCTTTATATGGAAGTCTATTTCTGCTGACGTTGGGTGTGAGTCTACCTTCTCTACTGTTAATATTGAGAGTGAGATTTTGACTATAGATACTACTGGTGTTTACGCCTGTAACGGTGTAAGTGTTGGTCGCATAGATAAACAAATACCAGATGAAATATTTAGCTTTTTAAGATCTGCTGAAGGAACACAGCTTGTTAATGGCATCAAAGACTATTCAAATAACTTTATTTATTGGACCTTTTTAGATTATGCCAACGAATCTACGCACAAATATCCTAACAAGATATTAGCTTATAATTATGATAGTAGGTCATGGTCAATTTATGACGATACGATAACAACTTTTGGTTATTTTGAACAGTCCGGAGATATTACATGGTCATCAGCTGGACCTTGGAGTTCCGATGCTACATGGGGAAGCGGATACAGACAAGCACAGTCTAGAAGAATTATAGCTGGTAACCATAAGGGATACCTGTTTTCAATCGATAATACTAAAAATTATAATGCTAAAGTCTTACCTATAGCTAACTTAACTATAGCGACTGGTATAGCAACGTTAACTATTCCTAAACATAATATAGCAGATGGAGATTACGTTGAGCTTATAGACAGTAACATAAGCGTAACTAGAGATTCTGTTGCATCTTATAACAATATATTTAAAGCTGTTTGGATTGACGCTGATTCAATATTATTAACCGATCTTACTTTTGCTGGTACTTATGTAGGCAATGGTACTTTATCAAGAGTCTCTAAGATAGAACTTCAGTCTAAGGACTGGAACCCGTATGTTAAGACTGGTGATAGAGTATACCTAGCCAGGATGGATTTTTGTATAAAGAATACTGGAAATGGTAAAGCTATAGTTAACTATAATGTAGACGCTATAAAGGGTATTGATTTTGTTAACGAGGGTAATGTTTCTAATGCTTCTTTAGGAACTAATGTTCTAGATCTTCATGGAGATATTATTCTTAATCCTTTAGAGGTTTATAGGGATATACTCTGGAAGACTATTTATTTTCAGGCGCTTGGTGATTTCGTGAATATAAACATAACTTTGAGTGAAGATCAGATGCTTGATAAGAAGTATGCTTTAGCTAACTTTGAGTTACAGGGTATGATTTTATATACCATGAAGGAGGGTAGGTAATGGCATTAGATAATTCAACATTATTATCCATAAGTAACGTAATAGATACATCTAAGATAGATTCGATAGACGTTAAGTCTCCTGAGTTCAAGACTCTTTTAACATCTATTTCTGATAACGTTAATAACTTGTTGTTATCTATTAACTCAAAGGATATAGGTATCTATGACGCTACTGAAACTCTTGCTGGCCAAAGTTATTTTGATCCTGATAGACAGGTACAGAGGCCGGTCTATAGAAAGGTAATAGATTTTGGTGTATTGAAGAATGCTGCGGGCAATACACAGATAGCTCATGATCTTGATGCTAATTGGTCATATAAATTTACAAGGATATATGGTACTACGTCAGATCTAACAGGTAAGATTTATCTACCTATTCCTTATGCTACTTCTACCGCAGCTGATATAATTGAGTTATACGTAGATGCTACATATATTAATATAACAGTCGGAAAAGATAGAAGTGCATTTACGACGACCTATGTAGTAGTCGAGTATGTGGAGCTGTAATAAAATTAGAAAGGGAGTATTATGTTTGGTTTACCATCACCAACAATGTTAGGTTTATCTGCAGGAGCAGCTGGTCTAGGGGCTTTAGGTTCTCTTTTTGGAAAATCTCAGAAAGCTCAGACAACACAGTTACCAATATTAAGTCCACAACAACAAGCTTGGCAACAACAGGCAGGACAAATGGCTATGCAAGGATTGCAAGATCCGTCACAAGGCTTTGATCCTATTGCACAACGAGCAAGATCACAATTTCAAACTCAGACTATACCTTCATTAGCTGAACGTTTTACCTCTTTTGGCCAGGGTGGACAGAGATCAAGTGATTTCATGGGTGCAGCTGCCGGAGCTGGCGCAGACCTTGAAGAAGGACTAGCTGCTCAAGGCGCACAATATGGTTTGCAAAATAGAGGCCTATTACAACAGCTTTTAGGCATTGGTATGCAGCCTGGCTTTGATAATATATATCAACCAGGACAGATGGGTGGATTGCAGAGATTTGGACAGTCTTTATTCCAGGGCAGTATGCCTATGTTTGGCCAAGGTTTTCAAGCTCAACAATTACAGAAAATGATGCCGAAGCTTGAAAATATGTTTCAAAATCAGGGAGGAAAGTAATGGCAACAACGATACTTGATAAGCTTTCTCCAAGTGCTGAGATAGGAGCAAGCTTAGGTGGTGGATTATCTTCAGGCTTACAGTCTTTAATCACTGCAAAGCTAGGACAGATGCAGAAGCAGGCTGGAATGACTGGCGTAATGCCTGGACAGCAGGCGCAAGCTTTGTCTTACTTGCCAGATGATATTTTGAAAACTTTATTGCCACAAATACAAAAGAACCAGCAGTTCCAACAGGGATTAAGGCAGTTTGATACACAGCCGACTCCGGTTGATCCTACTGCTGTCGATCCTACACAACAGACACAACCTGGTCAGCTAGAACAGTTAATTCAGCCAGATCAGCAACCTATGGGTTTTTCGGATCAGGATGTAGTCAACAGGGTTGCAACACAAGATCAGCAACGTAAGGTAGATGAAAATGCTAGAATAAATAAAGCGGGAAAAGATGCCTGGATTGCCTCTAGAGGTGATAATAAAGAAGTGCTTAAAGCTCAAAGTCAAGAACGCAAGGTGATACAGAAAGAAAATACAGAAGATAGAAAAGAAAAAAGAGCTGACATGCTCGAGCTTAGAAAAGAAAACAATACTATATCTAAAGATATTATAAGTGATTATAAAACATCTAAAACTGAAATTAGAGATTTGGATAGACTAGATGAAATAGTAAGTGCTAAGAATTTAACTAGACCAAGGCTTGCTTCAATGTATAAGCTTTTCAGTAAGGTAGGGCTTAATTTAGACTCTTTAATGACTCCAGATTCTCAAGAATTTGAAAAAATAAGTACTGGATTCCTGAAAAATATAAAAAACTATTTTCCTGGAGGAAGAGTTAGTGTTATAGAAGTTGAAAGCTTTCTTAAAACTATACCTACATTAACACAGTCTCGAGAAGGTAAGAGAAAAGTAATTCATAATATGAGAGTTGTTAACGAAGCTAAGGAGCTTAGATATAATGCAAATAACGATATCAAGGCTAAATATGGAAAAGATCTTCCAGATAATTTAGATTTTATGATAGAAGAAAGAATAGGTCCTAAATTAGATGCACTTGCTGAAAAGTTTAGATCAGGTATGCCAGTTAAGCAAAGAAAGACAAAACCATCTATCCTTTCTGGAGCACAAGTTTATTCACCATCAAAAATAATTACTGGCGCATTAAATACACTATTAGGTAAAGGTTAATCTGCTTTAAGGTAAAATTGTAAGAAGCTTATTGGTATCGCAATAGCTAGTAATATAATAAGTATCTGAGGGAACAATATGATTATTAAAATTAATAAGATTAATGTTCCCAATGTTTCAGTTGATTTTTCTTTCATAGTAGCCCCCCAGCTATTTATATTCTTTTAAACTTAAACCAAGAGAATTAAGGATATTCATGACTATCCAAAGAGACTTATTACCAAAATATTTAATTTTTAATAAGTCTTCCCTTGTTAGACTAACTAGATCTGATATTTGTTCTATTTGTGCAGTTTTTAAACACCTTTTAGTTATTACAGGAAGATTTAAATCATCTATATTGTTTTTACGTAAAATCTCTAACTTTTTTTCTTGCGTAAATATACATTTTTTATTAGAAGATATTTTATCTTTATTTTCTAATTCATTTAGTCTTATTCGTATTTCATCAATATCTTTTTGTATGTTTTCTGCGAAATCTTTAAGCATCTTTAATAAAAATTTAAATTCTTCTTTTGTTACCATAATATCCCCCCCCCAACTTTATTTATATTCTTCTAAACGTACTCTATCATATCTTCCCATTCTCGATAATGTCTTTTAACTCTTTAGAGATCTCTGGCATTGTTTTGACCAAATCTTTATTTGACTTAAAAGATTTGGATTTTTTTTTAATTTTTATAATAGACTTAGAAAGAGTTTCAACTTTATTTTCTAATTCATTTAGTCTTTTTCGTATTGTAGTCGTGATTTCACGTGTGTAACTATTTACTGCTTGTTTAATAAGTTCCATTTCTGCGTTAGTATCTTCCATGAATACAGCCCAATCCGATACTAATTCATCAAATTCTGTTCTTGTTATCATAATTTCCTAACTATTTATATTCTTCTAAACGCTTTAACTCAGTATAAAGCAGCCTCATGATCAACTTCTTTATGCTTATATTCCTAAGGGCAGCCATAGCTTTTATCTCAGCATGGAACTCTATCGGAACCTCTATCAATAACAACTTAGTCTTATCATTTTTCTTCATTATTTACCTTCCTCTTTAAGTATATATTTATATATTTATATATCAAGTTTTATTAAACATTGCATAAAAAACTGAAATAATGTGAACTTAAGTTGATAAGTTTTTTTATTTAATTAAAAGGAGTCAGAGATGGCTGTATATAAGAAAAACCAGAGTGCCTATGGTATAGGTAATCCTAGGGTTGATGTATTTAATGAACCTATTGTTGCTACTAGAGTACCTACTGTTAATGATAGAGCTGAAATAGGTACAGTTTGGTGTTATAAAGATGTAACTGGCACTGACAATGTTTATATTTTGACAAGCATTGTTGCAAGTTCTTCTAATTGGACCAATTGTGGTGGTGGTTCTGGAAACTTTGATGCTATTACTGTTAATCCTGGTGACATTAATGTCACAGCTGGTGATGTAATACTAGCAGCTGGTGATGTTACATTGACCACAGGTGCTATTAACGTTGCTGCATATGTTACAGCTGGTGTTGTAGTTAACAGTGCAGCTGGACTATTAGCTACTTCAGCGGGCACAGACGGACAAGTTTTAATTGGATCAACTGGATTAGCTCCAGCCTGGAGTACCTTAACAGCTGGCGGTGGTATAACTATTACAGAAGCTGCTGGAACAATAACTATTACTAATCCAGGTGCTACAGGTACAACATTTGGAACTGATGCTGGTGGGCCGGTAGATCCTACAGTTGCTGGTTTAACTACTTTTGAAGGTTATGACGTAAATATAACAACAGATGGTGCAACTTTAAATACAGTACGTATTAGACTTGCAGATGACATTGTTTCTGTAGCATCAATAACAGCTACTAACGATCTTGACATGCTTGCTGGTACTTGTACTATAGTTTCTGATGATAATGCTGCTAACGCTATTTATTTACATGCTAATGCTGGTGTTAACGAAGCTATCCATATTCATGCTGATCAAGGTACCGCTAATGATTCAGTATATATGCATTCTGATGTTGGTGGTGTTGCTATCGGATCTGGTTTAGCCGCAGCTGATTCAATAAGTCTTAATTCAGCAGATGCTGCTGGTGGAATAGATATTGATTTCGGTACTGGTGGTATGACAGTAGATGGTGCTAACGGAGCATTTACTCTTCAAACAGGCACAGCTGCTATCCTACTTGGTGTAGACGCAGTAGCTAAAGATGTAAGTTTAGGAAACGCCACAGGTGCATCCAGCCTTACTTTGGCTTCAGGAACAGGAAATCTCATAGCTACTTCTACTGATGATATGACTCTTGATGCTATTGGAGTTCTTGAGCTTAACTCTTCAGGTGGAATTATAGGTATCGGAAATGATGCTATTGCCCAAAATATAAATATCGGAACGGGCGGGGCTCAGAGAGTTGTCACGGTTGGGAACACTACTGGAGCTTCTCAGGTTGTATTAGATTGCGGTACTGCTGGAGTCTCAGTTGGAGCTTCTGCAAACGCACATACAACAACTGTAGGTTCAACCAACACAACTTCAGCATTGACCTTGCAAACAGGCACAGGGGCTTACACACAAACAGTAGGCGGAATATGGGATGTTAACGCTGTTGGCGCAGTAACAATAGATTCAACTGGCGGAGCTCTTTCTATTGGCGCAAACGCAGACGCTCAAAATATCGCTATCGGAACGGGTGGTGCTCAAAGAATTATCACCGTGGGAAATGCTACAGCAGCAACTTCAGTAGTTCTAAATTCTGGTACTGGAAATATTGACATTGGTGTTAATGCTATAGCTCATACCGTTAGGGTTGGGGGCACAACCGGCGCTTCTGCATTGACATTACAAGCAGGAACCGGAAACTTTGTTCAAACAGCTGGTGGAACATGGGACGTTAATGCTGTTGGTGCAGCAACCATAGATTCTACAGGTGCAGCTATCTCAATCGGCTCTGGTGCAGATGCTTTTGGTATAAATATCGGCGACGGTGCCGCTCAGAGAGACCTAGTAATAGGTAATAATACAGGAACAACCAGTGTAAATATTTACGGAGGTACTGGGGACTGTACTTTCGGAGCTAACCCAACAGATCATACAACAAACGTTGGATCAACGAACGGTGTTTCGGCTATGTCACTTGGTTCTGGGACTGGCGGAATCGCTTTAGTTGCTGGTGGAAACGTAGACATACAACCAGCTACAGGAACTGCAGCTGCAAATTCAATAACCCTTAATGGTAAGGTTACTGTTGCAACGCTAACTGGCCAAACAACTGCAACAACTGCTCAAGAGACATTCACTATTACTAATAGTGAAATCTCTGCAACTTCAGGTCTTATTGTTACGGTCGGCAATACGGGTGCAGCAGATGCTCGTATGACTCTCGAACAAGTTAAGCCTGCTGCTGGCTCAGTTGAGATAAAAACCCAAAACAATGGTGGTGCAGATCTTGCTGGTGACGTAATAATATCTATTATAGTTCTTAGTTAATTAATAACTTTAATATGGCTCATATATAACTATTTTATATATGAGCCATATCAAAAATAGAAACATGTTAAAATGTAATCGTATGTGTTTTATCAATAATCTTATGAAGGGAAAATATGGAAGATAAAGAATTTAAAGTTACTTCTAGCGTTAACATTGAAGTAGTTAAGGGTGACAGAAGATATGTATTTAGTGTTCCTGTTGGTGCACCATTTGGAGAATCTTATGACGCTGCGTTCCAAGCAATGGATGTTATATCCACTTGGCATGCAAAAGCACAAGAGCAAATGAAGGCTGCAAGACCCAATGACGACGTTGCAGAAGTAGCAGAAGAAGTGGTTACCGAAACAGTTTAATTTAATACTGAAATCACAATCGATATAAGGGTCTAATTTATTTTAGGCCCTTATTTGGTTTTAAGGGAGTGAGTAATGGCAAAAAATATTATAGTTCCAATTGAGCTTCAGTCTGTAGATACTGCCACTATAGGAGCTGGAGCTTTCATCGAAGTAGGTAATCCTCTTGAGGGTGCTTTATGTTTTATCAGGATAACAAATGACTCTAATACAGATGTAATTATAAGTTATGACGGTATAACTGATCACGAATACATTGAATCTGGTGATAGGATAGAAACTTATTTTCAACTTAATGCAGCTCCTAATAACTATGTAGCTAAGCTTAAGGAAGGAGCAATAGTTAATATACGTGGAACAGCTGGAGTTGGCTTAGTCTACGTTAGTGGCTACTACAATGAGTAAAGATTCTATAAAAACAATGGAGTTGCAGTCGTTTGCTGCTGGAGACCTAGCTGCTGGTTATAAGATAGTAGATACTAATGGTTTTGATGGTGCTTTGAGTTATATAAGAATAACTAGCACTATGGATAAACCTATTTTTATTAGTTTTGATGGTATTTATAATCATGAGTTTATAAAAGCACATTCTTCTGTAGACCTTCAGGCTCAGGCTTGTTCTAGTGTATTAAACAAGAAAAGTTTATTTAGAGATAAGACTAAAGTCTACGTTAAGCCAGTAGGTAATGCGCCTAAGGGTGGAGTGTTAATTATTACTGGTTTTTACCAAGAATAGGAATTCAATGGCTGATATAAGTATAAGATTTACGATGGAGCCTCAACGTTCGTTAGGCTTTGCTTCTATTGGTGCTGTATACATGAGTATAGGCACTGAAATGACACATCCTTTAAGAATGTACGAGATGCATAATTTAACAAATACTGCATTACAATTTTCTCTTGATGGAATAGATGATCACTTTGTGTTAGCAGCAAATTCACATAAAATTGTTGATATTGTAAGTAATAAAACAAGTAGTGAGGGATGGTATATAGCTAATGGTACTAGCATATATGTAAAACAATTAACTATTGCTCCAACTACTGGAAGCGTTTATTTATCTGTTGCATACGGAGATTAATTATGGATAGGAGATACTGTCGTGAGTCAAATTACATATTCTTTTAACCCAGAGACGCCTCTGCTTACATGGACTAGGGAGGCTGGCACTCCCGTATCTATGACAGCTAATCATGGATATATTAATGCCGGCGCTCCTCTTACTACCTTTGTTATGCCAACTGTAGCAGCAGTTGGAACTGTCATTGCTATTATTGGTGAAGGGGCTGGATTATTTCAAATAACTCAAAATGCAGGTCAAAACATACAATATGGAAGATTAAGTTCTACTGTAGGAGTTGGTGGATCAGTAAAAGCAAGTCATCGATACGATACTATTCATCTTATTTGTAGGGTGGAAAATATTACATTTGCAGTAACTTCTGCTGTAGGTGTGTTCAATATTCTTTAGGAGGAATTTATTTATGGCATATCAAACTAGTACAAATCATTACGAGAGCTCTATCTATATTGTTGATGATAGTGGTAACAGTCCATACATAACGGTACAGTCAGCTCTAGACGCAGCAAACACAGCTGGTGTGGAAGCGACTGTATTTATAAGAGCTGGATCATATACTGAAAATTTAACCCTTTATGATGGAATAGGTATCCAGGGTTATACAAACTTCGAAACCGTTGTTACAGG
>Ga0222684_1000578_pt1 | contig 9179 bp, 8 predicted proteins | sample AntAcemetage1075_FD_181150 | JGI IMG/M metagenome (GOLD analysis project Ga0222684, IMG submission 181150) | Saline water microbial communities from Ace Lake, Antarctica - #1075 | ecosystem: Environmental > Aquatic > Non-marine Saline and Alkaline > Saline | place: Antarctica: Ace Lake | collected...
CCGGGGATCCCCCGAGGCTACTCCTTTTTAATACCTATGTGTCATGGTTTTTGGCGCCTTTCTTAACGAACATCCGATCGGGAAAAACAGGGTATGCGTGGCTCATTGATAAAAACGGGGTTTTTCTTTTCCATCCCGAGTCTGATTTTGTAGGAAAGAGCGTGTTTGAGTCCAGGAAAGCGAAAGATCCAGCATTTCTTATGCCAAAATCAATTAAGGGCATCTTCAAGACAAACCCTGCCAATAGGACGCGCGTTCAGGACAACGGCGATATTCTTAAGGTTATTATCCACCATCAACTGAATTGCGTGAATAATCTTATCATCAATACCAACCGAAGGATTGGGCGGTATACCTTCCTTATAGGGAAGAACGATTTCTTCTACTTTCTTGTTTTTCATCTTTATGTTAAACCATCCCAGGTTTCTAACGTTGTTTTAGGAACCTAAGGGGCACTATGCCTTCAATATAAGATAGGCTATGTATCCGGCATAACAGGATAGGAGAATAATGCCATCTATTCGCGTAATAGTGTTGGTCTTTCTCATCATCACCCACGGCAAAAAGCTGGTCAGGATCATAACAAGGTAATCGATCACCAACCCGCTTCCAAAAAAGCCTCCCGGTATGGGAATCGGCCTTATCAGGGACGCTGCTCCGAGTACGCTGAGGATGTTGAAGACGTTGCTCCCCACCAGGTTGCCAATACTGATATCCATCTCCTTTCTTATAGCTGCGACAACAGAAGTAGCCAATTCCGGAAGTGACGTTCCAAAGGCTACAATGGTCAAACCAATAAACTTTTCACTTACACCCAGTACTGTCATAATTTCTACAGCAGTTTCGACGACAAGCTGAGCGCCGGCTACAACACCTATAATCCCCACCACGGTAAAGGCAATCTGCTTTTGTCTGGAGGTAATATATTCGATATCTTCCAAGTCCCCCGGGCTATCCAAAGGACTTCCCCCGGGATTCCCCAAAGCACCTTCAGTGGCCATGCCCGCCCCGACCGATGCCATTTTGGATTCCTTCTTAGCAGTATAATAGTTAAAAAAAGTATAGAGGATGATCCCCGCAAAAAGGGTGGCCCCCTCAAGCCTCCCCAGTTCTGAGTTAAGGGAAAGCACCAGGAGGTATATGGATATGCCAAGCATAATCGGTATGTCTCGTTTGATAACCGACCGATCACACGTAATAGGTTGAAATACGGCTGCCATGCCGAGAACAAGCGCGATGTTACAGATATTGCTCCCAACTACATTTCCCACCGCAATCATGCTTTTACCTTTAATAGAGGAAATGACACTCACAACCAGTTCGGGGGCGGAAGTCCCGAATGCAACCACTGTCAAACCGATAACAATCGGTGTTACACCAAGGCTTCGTGCAAGACTCGATGATCCTTTCACAAGCCATTCCGCTCCAAAATAAAGCATCACAAATCCGACAAAACAAAGCAGCAAATACAGCGCCATAATTTCATTCTCCTTTCTTCCTGAACACCTTCAGTACAGCTTTTGGAGCGGTATAAGATATTTCTTGAAAAGCGATGTTCAACAAAATCCAAAAAAGCAGCGTTTTTCTGTCAAGCACTAAATAGCCGGTAAACCGGATTTAATCAAGTGGAAAGGCTTGGCTTCAGCAATTCAAATTATTGCTTCAGCCAGGAAGAATCTAAAGATCAAAAATTAAAATTGTTGGAAAATATTTTTTAGCTATCCCAGATAGATGAGCAGAGGAACCAGGGCCATCATTGTTAGGAGAAAGAGGATGCCGACCGGCAGCAGGAATGCCATGAAAACCCTGAGATAGGAGATATTATGCATTTCCCGAAGCCCTATTACCTGGACAATCAGCTGCCAGATACCTCCTATCCAGCTGCCAACAACAGGTATCAGATCCCATGCCTGGGCAGCCTGGGAATATGCCACTACCCTGAAAGTAGCCTCGAATCTATTCTTCCCGCCCCTTACAATCATGAGCAACAGGTGTAGAATAGCGCTGTAGATAAACATACTGAGTGTTACGCAGACAGGAATGGCCACTACCATAACCAGAAAGATCAGACCCACAGTTAAATGGCCAAGGATAGCATCACCAAAGGGGAACAGGCCCCCGGACATCATTAAGACAGGCCAAAAAATCCCGAACATATTTCCCACGGCGCCAATTAGGAGGCCAAAGGCCAACGGCTCTCTGATCCCATTGTTAAAGGTCAATCCCCTGAAAAAGGTGGTGGGAGAAAAAAGCACCGCTTTAAAGGTACGATAAGTTCCCTTCGCAAAGCCTGTTTCAGAACGATTTTCCCACGGGGCGCTATCCCTGATGGGTTCTTCCTCAAATTCCTGGCCGGCTTCATACTGACCTCTGTTTGAACTCTCTTTTTCATCAAAGGGACGGGTTTCCTTGTCCAAAAGTGGGATTTCAAACTTCTGGTTGCAGCGGGGACAGATGGCCCATTTTGCTCTGACGGGTATCATTTTTTCAGGGATTTTCTTTGAGAAATGGCAGAAGGGACAGACTATTTCCGTAGTCACTTTTTTTCACCTCTGTGTAGTTTACTTAGCCTGCTAAGTTCCTTTCTTTCAGACCACCGCCTGAGGTTGCCTAAAAAGCCGTTAGCAGGAGAACGGTCGAGAACCTCGTTCCTGAGCTGAAAGCCTTCCTCGGTTTTTAGCGCGGTCTGCAGGCAGGGCTTCTTGTCGGGACATTCAAAACATGCGGGCACTATTTCTCTCAATCCTTCTGTTCCCTTGGGAAAGACCCTGTCTAAAATGCCGAAACAATCTTTTTGAGAGTTTGTCATCAGGTAGTTGTAGGCCTCAAATTTGTTGACATCAAAATACCTAATATCTATGATCTAATATTATGATAAAATCGTCAAGCACTTAACGAGGTCTGTATGGAAAGAGACAACAGGGTTTATCTTCTAAGACATGGTCAGGTAAAGGGATATGAGAACTTCCCTGTGTATGGCCAGACCGATGTGGATCTGACCGAGATAGGGGTCCTCCAGATGAAACAGATGGCAGAGCGTCTTAGTTTAATTGAGCCTAAGGCGATTTACTCGAGCGATCTTAAGCGTTCTGCAACCGGAGCACGTTTGATAGCACGCTATCATGATGTGCCTCTTTATTTCTTGCCCGAACTCCGGGAAATGGATTTTGGTGATTGGGAAGGCCTGACTCTGTCGGAGATTCGACGTAATTTCCCTGAAGAGCTTCAGAAACGGGAGAAAGACCTGATTAACTACAAGGCCCCAGGGGAGGGAGAGTCTATTGCTGATCTGTCTGAGAGAATCGAAACCGTTTTTGAGCGTATTCGTGCTGAACAAAAGGGCAATGACATCGTCATTGCAGCCCATGGAGCGGTCAACAGGGTTATCCTTTGCAAGGCCCTCGGTCTGGATCTTGACAGGATGTTCAATGTCCACCAGGGTTATGGTTGCCTTAATATCATTGACTATTTTCCTGAATCCACGTTAGTAAGGTTAATCAGTGGTTAGAAAACCGTCGGCAATAAGAAGGGAAACTTAAAGAAGCATGGGGAGAAGGATTATGCCCGGGAAGGTGATTGTATGATTTCTTCAAAGATAGCTTCTAACATAGAGAAACGGCTGCCAGATACTAATGATAGCGATACGATCTTGGATAAAGCTACATCATTAAAAGAACTTGGGCTAACGGTAGAAGCTGTTGCGGAATACGGAAAACTGTTTACAACTGGATGCGATCCAGCAAAGATTATCCCCGGACTTGTGGCATGCCTTTCAAAAACGAATTCACCTGCCAAAATGATAACACGTATAGAAGAGATGACCAAACAATACAAATTGAGCAGTGGAAGACTGTCTGAACTCAGGCTTTACCTCGGCTTAGAAATGGAAAAGGAGGGCTATCAGGATCTGGCTCTTGATGTTTATAAAGCCACCGCGGAAATTGATCCTAAAAATAAGCATATCAAACAGAAGATCGACCAAATAATTTCAAAATCAACTCCCGCTTCAAGATATGATTACCTAATTCATAAGGGTTTAGTAACCCCTGAGCAGTTGCGGAAGGCGCTGTCTGCCTCCAAAAGCACAAAGGAAAGCGTTGAGTTCATCCTCACTCAACAATTTAGATTGAAAAAGGAGGATATCGGGAAGTCTCTCTCGGTTTTTTACGGATGCCCTTTCAAAGAATTCGATCCCAAGGTACCGGTTCCCGTTGAACTCATAGGCAACTTGAAGAAACCTTTTTTGCTGCACGATCTCTGGGTACCCTTGAGTTGGGGGAAAGATGGTGTAGATATACTTATCGATGATCCATGGGATCTCAGGAAGACGGGATTGATTAAGGGGCTCACAAAAACCAAGAAGATAAATTTTTGTGTCGGGATTAAAGAAGATATAGCAAAGTTCATCTCGCGCTTTTTCGAGAAAAAGACGGAAGAAGCGACCCAGGATATGATTGCAGAGTTAGACATGATTCCGGAGGTGTCTTTTGAAGAAGAGGAAGAAGAAAAAGAGATAGTGATGACTGAGGAAATCGATGAGACCTCAAGTCAGGTGGTAAGGCTTGTGGATCAGGCTATTATAACTGCCCTTAGAAAGAACGCATCCGATATACATGTTGAGCCTTCGCCGATTACCAACAAGACCACGATCCGCTTCCGTTTAGATGGAGTGTGTCAGGAGTATATGCAGGTTCCCAACTCCATGGCGAGAGGTGTCCTTTCGAGACTCAAGATAATGGCAGGTATAGATATTGCCGAAAGACGTCTTCCTCAGGATGGTAAGATCAAGTTCAGACGCAAAGGGATACCGCCCCTTGACCTTAGATTGGCAACATTACCTACAGCAGGCGGGCATGAGGATGCAGTGTTGAGGCTCTTGGCTGCGTCCGGGGCCTTAAAATTAGATGAAATGGGGTTGAGCGAACGGAATTTGCAGGTCATGAAGAGGATTCTTGCTCAGCCTTATGGGCTCATATTGGCTGTGGGCCCGACAGGGTCGGGGAAAACAACTACCCTGCACTGCGCATTAGGATATATCAACAATCCTGGAGTGAAGATATGGACGGCGGAAGACCCTGTGGAGATTACACAGGCTGGGCTCAGGCAGGTGGAAGTAAAACCGAAGATAGGTCTTGATTTCGCGAGGGTTATGCGTTCCTTTTTGAGGGCCGACCCAGATATAATTATGATAGGCGAGATGCGCGACAATGAGACCGCCTCTATCGGAATTGAGGCATCACTTACAGGCCATCTCGTTTTGTCCACCCTCCACACCAATAGCGCCCCGGAGACTGTAACCAGGCTTTTGGACATGGGACTAAATCCGCTCAATTTTTCAGATGCCCTTTTGGGTGTATTGGCGCAGAGATTGATCAGGAAGTTGTGCTCCAATTGCCGGAAGGAGTATCACCCCTCACTGGAAGAGTTTGAAGCCCTTGCCGCCGAATACGGAAAAGAGGCGTTTCAGTCTGCTAATATTGAATACAGTCCAAAACTTGTTCTTTATCGTCCATCGGGATGTGATGCATGTTCGGGAACCGGCTACAAAGGGAGAAGGGCAATCCATGAGCTATTGGAAGGTACTCCCGCGATAAAAAAACTGATCAAAAATGAGGCAATCACAGATGAAATCTTTTTACAAGGTGTAGGAGACGGGATGACTACCCTGAAACAGGATGGCATCAGTAAGGTTTTTTTAGGATTGACAGATATCGGTGAAGTGCGCAGGGTTTGTATTGATTGAGGGGGTGAAACAGATGTCAAAAAGGGCCTTGGTAGTAGATAACGATTTCTTCTTTGTGGAATTTCTTACAGAACTCCTTGAAAAAAGGGGATACGAGGTTATCAAAGCCTATGATGGGAAGGAGGGTGTAGCGAAATTTGAGCATGGACCCTTTGATATCCTCTTTACTGATTTAATAATGCCCAAGATAAATGGACTTCAGTTGATCAAAATTGCCCGCCAGAAATTTTCCAACTCCCCTTTCCCCATTATAGCTATATCAGGGACAATTATGGAGCAGCAGGAGGAGGTTATTAATATTGATGCTGATTACTGCTTTGCAAAAGGGCCTTTGGAACAGATGGAAGACCATCTCAATGCACTCATGGATCGGATTGAAAATCAGGACGTATCTCCCGAGGAGAACAAAAGTATCATTGAGCCCGGCACTCTATATCCCAGGCGGGTTACGGCAGAGTTAGTCGACGAAATGAACTTCCAAAGGGCGATTATTGAAAGTATGGGGTTCGGCATAGTAGTGGTTGATAAGGACGCAAGGATTATGAGTGCGAATTCGCAGGCCCTTGAGATCGCAAACAAGACCCTTGAAAATATTCTAAATGAACCTGTTACATCTCTGCTCCCAAAAGAAGGAAGATCTCCGCTGATTGATGCATTAAAAGGTGTTGCCCGAAATCCGAGGCTGAGAAAAATCAGCATTAACGTAACTGCCAAGTCTCAAGAAATACGATTAACGGCGTCACTTCTAAGAATTAAGGGAGATGTTGTCGGCTGGGTCGTTGCTATGGAGGAGATGGATCAATGAACAGAACGAGCATAAAAAACAAACTGATCCTAAGCTTTTTAGGATTGCTCTTGATTGTTATGGTGGTTGTGGGTACTGCCCAGCAGATAACCGATAACTTTGTCACGGCCTTAGCTGTTTCCGCTGCATTTGCCTTAGCCGCCGGAGTTATTTTTGGCGGCATTTTTTCCAGATCCATTGTGAGGAGGTTAAACAGCCTGAGTAGTGTTGCAAAGGAGATCAGTCGTGGTGATCTTTCAAAGGAGATACCTTTTTTATCTCAGGACGAAATCCGGGACCTTGAGGAAGCCTTTGCCATGATGGTAAATGATCTTCGGGATATAATTTCGGAGATAAAGGGGGTTTCTTCACAGATACAGGAAACCGGAGGAAATCTTGGCGGCCTGATAGACAAAGTCTTGGCCAACAGCCAGGAAATTGATAAATCCGCCCTGGCAATCGCCAAAGGTTCAGAAGCACAAACCCTTATTGTTCAGAAGACATTCCTTATCATAGATAAGAGCTTAGAGGAGATGGATGAGGCAGCGAGGCAGTCAGCCCAAACGGCTTCTAAGGCTAATGATGCGTTGGTTAAGACCGAAACAGGCGGGGCCAATGCCCGCGAGACCTTGAGCTACTTGGAGGATGTCCTCAAAAAAATGGTCGAGAACGCAGAACCGATATACCGGTTGTCAAACAAGGTGGAAAAAATAAAGATGGTGATGAGGGTTATGGAGGAACTCTCCCAGAAGACCGACCTCCTTTCCCTCAACGCCTCCATCGAGGCCACGAGGGCCGGGGAAATGGGAAAAGGATTTGCCCTTGTGGCCAACGAAATAAGGAGCATGGCAGAGAACTCTAAACAGTCTTCACAGGAGATAAGGAGGATTGTGGATGATATCTTTGAGGAAAATAAGGCGGCTCTAACGTCCCTGGGAAAGAGTGAAGACGATATTGCGAAAGGGCGTGAAATTATCCAGGGCATCGTGGACACATTTGGTGGTATGCTTTCCGGGGTTAAGGATATCTCCACTGAGGTAAAAAAGGTGGAAGATGTGGCGAGGAAGCAGGCAAAAGAGATGAGGGGTTTGCTTAGCCAGTTCCAGGAACTTTCGCGGCTTGCCCAGGAGAACTTTATGTCGACACAGAAGACTACCATTGGAACGAAGAATCAAAAAGAGGAGATAAGGGAGATCGTCACCGCTATGAAGTCATTGAATGTCCTGTCAGATAAGATGATGGAGACCCAGCGGCGATTCAGACTTCGTAGGGATTAAGATATGGAATGTTTTATCTTTGAGGCCGCAGAGAAATGCTTGGGAATTGAGATAGAGTATATTTACCGTATCGCGGACGATATACAAGTCACCCCTGTCCCCCTTGCCCCTCCATGTTACAGAGGGGTGATCTATTTCAGGGGAGATCTGTTTGACGTCGTTGATGTCGGGAGCTTAATGGGAGGAGAAAGATCTCTCCTCAACGGAAACCCTTATATTATTCTCTTGAAATGGGGCCAGAGGAAATTGGGCCTGATTTCAGATAAAATCATCGGGATAACATGGATTGAGGACAATAATGGAAGCCGGACCGTCTTTACCAAGGAAGGGCGTACCGTAGAGCTGATTACGCCCGAAGAAATCTATAAGATCTTGTCAAAACTGGCCTATGGACCTTGAAAAGTACAAAAAAATCTTCGTACAGGAATCAAGTAAGTATCTTGATGAATTGGACATTATTCTGATGAAGGCGGAAAATGATCTGCCAAATCAGCAATTGTGGGGCGAAATCCATGGCAAGATTCACTCTATAAAGGGAATGGCTAAGGCCCTCAGTATGGAAAAAATAGCCGGGCTGTGCCATTCGATGGAGGACTGGTGTAAGCAGTTCCAAGGGGGTGATATAAAGCCCTCGGGCGATGCAGTGCAATTGCTTATTGACGGGGCAGATCTACTTAAAGGGTTGGTGGTCGGAAAGGATGATGTCAGTTCTCCTAAAAATTTGAAAGAGTGGGACAGGATCACCGCCAGGTTGGCTAATAGCCCGGATGAACTGGTGAAGCACGTCACTCCTGAAGTGCGTCTTGTTTCCTCTCCTTCAAAGATAGATCGTATCCGGGTAGATTATTCGTTGATCGAAGAGCTTCTTGCCCGCTCTCAGGAAATCATGCTGTTAGAAAAGAGGCTCCCCCCTCTCTCTCAAGATCAGATATCAACAGGCCTGAGGATCTGGATTGACAACTATATGTCAATGTTGAAAGGTTTGCACTTTCAGTTGGCCCAACTAAGGCTCATGCCTGTAAATGATTTTGTTTACCTGTTTGAAAAGACCATCCGGGATCTGGCCAAAAAATATAATAGGGATGTGGGGCTTGAAGTTGTTGGAGGCGAACTTGAGGTGGATATCGGCCTCTTGGACCGCCTGAGGGAGCCTTTTATGCACCTCTTGAGAAATTCTATTGCACATGGGATTGAACCCCCGGATGAGCGGGTCAAGGGGGGCAAAAATCAGGAGGGTAAAATTGTCTTAGAAGCGGATAAGAGAGGTGATAGCCTTATCCTGAAGGTGAGTGACGATGGCCGTGGTATTGATAGGACTGCCATTACAAAATACCTGAAAAATAAGAGACCCATGTCAGATGAAGAGATATCCCGG